>Ga0155700_123_pt1 | contig 35084 bp, 33 predicted proteins | sample RifCSPlowO2_01_FD_107357 | JGI IMG/M metagenome (GOLD analysis project Ga0155700, IMG submission 107357) | Parcubacteria group bacterium RIFCSPLOWO2_01_FULL_48_18 | reverse complement strand
AGGTTGTATCCTATGGATACGCCGAGGAGGAGCGACGAAGCCGTAGCCGACCCTTCGATAAACTCAGGGTCGTCCTGAGTAGAATCGAAGGACGAACGAAAGAGATTGCAGCAGAAAAGGGGGTTTCCGGACATGCTCTGTATTCGGTGAATATGGGGAAGCCGGTTTTTGAAAGCGGAGACTTTCCGGCTGATACGGTTACTGCGGAGGGGTTAACACTTCACTGCGTTTCGATGGGAAATCCGCATGCAGTTGCGTTTGTAGGTGATACGGATTCGTTTGGACTTGAATCTATTGGTTTGCGCGTCGAGCGCAACAAGATTTTTCCGCGCGGCATCAATTTTGAAATTGCGCAGAAAGCCGCTGACGGCAAAATAAAAGCGCGTGTCTGGGAACGAGGCTGCGGTATTACGCTGGCATGCGGCAGCGGCGCATGCGCCGTATATGCGGCTGCAAAGAAATCCGGCATGGTTTCCGGCGCCTGCGAAGTTGCGTTCCCGGGCGGGACACTTATGATTGAAGAGGACGGTGAAGGAAATTGTATCTTGATCGGCCCGGTGGAAATCGTGTTTTCGGGAGAAACTGAGGTTTAAAAGTATAAGTATTAGGACACGCGATGTCCTCATATTGCGCAACTTCGGGACATCGCATGTTCTTTCTACATTAAACAATGGAGAGGCCTCGACATAATCATAATTTGGAGGATGATGATGTAAATAGTGGCGCTTTTGTTGCAGAAGGCGTAAATGTAGCGCGGACCATTAAAGATGAAAGAAATGATGAGGGCGAGCGTATGCGCGAAGACATTGAGGCGCAGGTGCGTAAGTTTGTTGCAGAACTTGAGACGTTGGAAAAACAGCCCCATATGTCTGATGAGGAGGTAAATGCGGCGGTGTCGGAAATATTTGGCCGCATTTTTAATGATGTGCTTGAGGAGGCGTTTGAAAGAGAGGGCATTGCATTGCCAGATGCGCGTGACGGAAAAACGGATAAACCGAGTGAAGAGACAAAGAAGAAAATTGCCGAGAAAATGACGGTACTCGTTCATGAAAAGACAAATGAATTTCTTAATGTCATAGTGGGACGAATATATGCGGAGTGTGGAGAGCCGGGAACATTCGGAGTTGTTAACGATGCTATTTCGTTGCTGTCCAAAGAGCCGTATAAAGCGCAGCCGCGAACACAGAAAAGTGATGATGCGCCGCCGGATGAAAAACTGATAGGTGTTGCGGCATATAATATTTTGAGCGGCAAGATTAAAATTTCTGACGTATACATGGAAGGACTTCAGCCGATACGTGTCATTTTTTCATTGGCGCGTCGCGGAAGCAGCGATCCGCTTGTAACCCTGCATCATGAGTTTATTCATTCCTTGCAGCATCATGCGCCCGAGAAAGTTAAAAACAGTTTGGTTACGATGTGTTGGTGGGACGCTGTTTCACTGGCTGCGATCGCGGCAGCCGGTGTTTTGGTGGGCGTCGGAGCCGGTCTGTCGTTATCCGTACTGAAAGCGGTAGAACTCGAGAAAAGAATAGGCATGGCAAGAGCGCGTTATTTATTGAATGAGGCGCAGGCGTATTTCGGTTCTGCGAGATATGCCCGTGATAGCGAAGCGCCCGATAGCGATACCTTAAAGAATCGTGTCAAGGATTCTTTTCCGCTTCCCAAATTTTCGGGTGCAGACGCAGAACTTGAGACGGTTGTCGCGATCCATTCGGTAAAGCGTCTGTACGCGCTTGGTTTTTCCGATCGAGAGATCGGCGAACTCATCAAAAAGGCGAAATGGAGCAAAATACGTTTGGCCTTTTCTCTTCTGGAAGACACGATACATAAGCGTATGGAGGAGAAAGGATTGATGGATTCGGACGTAGATAATTTGGTGGTGTTAGATGACCTGAGAAGAAAGGTGTACGTGCGAAAATCGCGGATTATCGTGCAGGAAGAGATAAAGAAAGCGGCTGACAAAATATCGACGGCATAAGAGATTTATTGAGAAAGGGCCCCGACTAGCATACTGTGTGCTTGGTCGGGGCCGGATCGTTGTTGTTAGCGGTCTACCCTACGAGATGCCATGGCATGTTTAGAAGACTGAGCCGGGCAGCCTCGAGGAAACCGAGAACCGTTTCCCGATTTTTCATGTCCACTCTCGGGAGTTGATGCCCTCGCGCTTTGAGCGCGTTCCGTATGATCTTGTGGCTGAGGTGATCTTCTCTGCCCTCTTCCACGAGGCCTCGAAGCATGCAGATGAGCGTCGTCTTGATACCCTTGCGTATGTCTTTCCAGGTATCAGTGTCACGAAATGAGCTTTTGGGATGTGCCGTAAGCTCGCGTCGAAAGGCATCTCTTGCCCATCTGACAGCATCGATTACCAACCGCTCGCTTGTGGCGGCGGCAATCTTACTTGCTACGTGTTCTTGGTAACCAAGGGCACGGAGGTGATCGATGACCGCGCTGCGAAACCAGTTGTCTCGCTGAAGTCCATCCTCTTTTTTGGCCCGTCGATAGTTGGTCGCGGCACTGAGGATTGCATCACGCATTCCCCAATGTTCGTAGCTGTAACCATCGATGAGGTCTTTCAGTCCGTCTCGAAGATTTGTCGGAAGCTTGGTGAGAAAATCCTTGTCCGAGAGCTCCGACAGGTGTCCTCTACGCCCGTCCTTCTGAAGCGGCTGGCTGATGATCATTTCCTGGATCCTCAGCACAGTCAGATCTTCCTGGGTGAGAGTGTAGGGGTTGGCCATCGTCGATGACATCACTTCCCGCACCCGGATGAGCGCGTCGATCAGTTTCTGGTACATACCTTCCTCCTGGTCCAACCGCTGGACCGATTACGCGTCAGGATCCTACTCTCCATGACAAGTTATGCGGTTTAGTGTTCTCTGCAAAGTAGGTTGCTGAGAGGGAGAAATTCACTTATGGGTCTTCCCCCTGCAAAACATCTATAATGTAAATACGAGGTGCTTTGCAGGGGGAAGACATTTAAAAGCACTGTCAAGATTATAACATGTCCGGGTAGTATTTGTCAATAGACGGAAAATGCGAACTTGATTGAAATTTTTGTGACCATGGATATTCGTTTTTCAAAAAATATTTCTTCGACTGCGCCGTATGCGTTTGCAGAGGTGGATAAGCAAGTTGCGACGCTGAAAGCTAAGGGAGTGAAGGTAATTGATTTTGGCGTGGGCGACCCGCATAGCCCCGCGCCGGATTTTGTTATTAAGGCGCTTCAAGAATCTGCGATAAGGCGGGCGGCTTCCGGCTATCCGAGTTATGTCGGTCAGTCCGAATTCAGGGCAGGGTGCGCCGAATATATGAAGCGCGAGTTTAGCGTTGTGTTGGATTCGGAAAAAGAAATAACTTCGACCATCGGCTCAAAAGAAGCGGTATTTCATTTTCCGTTGGGATTTATTGACCCGGGGGACGTCGTTATCTGTCCGACCCCGGGATACCCGCCGTATAAAACCGGCACGCGTTTTGCCGGTGGCGTGCCGTACTTTGTTCCGTTGCTTGAAGAAAATGATTTTTTAATCGATCTGGAAGCAATTCCGGAGGATGTGCGCAAGAAAGCTCGCATTATCTGGACGAATTATCCGAATTCTCCGACAGGTAAAATTGCGCCTCGTAAGTGGCTGAAAGATTTGGTTGCATGGGCGCGCAAATATAACATTATCATCGCCGCAGACGAAGGTTGTTATATAGACCTCTATTTTGGAGAAAAACCGGCAAGCATTCTGGAAATTGAGCGCGAAGGCATCATTACGTTTTATTCGTTATCAAAGCGGAATAATATGACGAATTATCGCGTTGGATTCTGTGCGGGCGATGAGCGACTTATCAACGGCCTCAAAAAAGTGAAAACCAACATTGATTCAGGCACGCCAACGTTTATCCAGGATGCGGCAATCGAAGCGCTTCGTAATACGGCGCATATCGGCACCATGCGTGAAGAATATCGTCGGAAACGGGAAATTACTTTTTCCGCGCTTCGTACCGCGGGTTTGGCATCCTGCATAAGCGATGCCACGTTTTACATTTGGCAAAAAGCTCCCAACGGGATGACGGGAATTGAATTTGCCCGGAAATTTTTGGAGCAGGGGATTGTGGTAACTCCGGGAGAGTGGATTTCCGACCCTGCTTCGGATACCGGAATAAATCCGGGGAAAAATTACGTGCGCCTCGCCCTTGTTTGTTCTCTTGAAGACGTTAAGGAGGCGGCGACGCGAATGTCAGCTATGAGTTTGTAATAATCAAATCAGTTCGGACTTTGACATCGCGTGAATTTTATACTATAAAGTAGGCAGCATATTGATAAAATCAACGAAGGCGGAGAACGAATGAATACGCGCGAATTGGCAAGGATGAGACGTGAATTATTCTTACGGTTTGCCGGCGACCTCTATCCCGGCAGATATACCGCAGAAAAATGCGAAGAAATTGCGGAGCAAGAGACTGAAATTCTGGACCTCAAGCGAGAAAAGCGTTCGACTGTTGTTGTCCACAATTATCTGTACCCGGAATTCCATGAGATCGCCGATAGGGTCGGCGACTCTCTCGGTTTGAGTTTTTTTGTGCGCGACGCAAATGCGGGGCGTGTTGACTTTGAGTCCGTGGCATTCATGGGACAAACCGCCAAGATAATTACCGGAGACGCCACGAGGGTTTTTATACCGGATTATCCGGAGGTGATCGGCTGTTCGCTTGTGTTCGGCACAGACTACGGCTGGATTGAAGAATGGAAAGATCGGACGGGCGGAGTCTTGGTAACGTATATCAACAGCTCGCCGTATCTTAAGTCCTTGAGCGAATACGTGGGCACTTCGGGTAACTTTGATAAGGTGGTTGTTCAAGCGCACAAAGATTATCCGAATAGGCGCATCCTTCTTCTCCCTGACAAATTCCTGGGATACGTCATGAAAGCAAAGGCCATTGAGCGGGGCGTTCCCGAAGAGTTGATAGAGGTGTATGAATTCAGAAAGCCCGTTGAACCGGGTAAGCCTTCTTTGCCGATCGTGAGAACCGGCGCGCATTGGAACGCGTCGTGCATCGTTCATGACGCAGAAGGCATACCCTCCGATGCCATTGAATTAGCAATCGTCGAAAATCCTGACGCGGAACTCATGATTCATCCGGAGTGCGGCTGCGCTTCAAGTTGTATGCTCAAAATTCAGAAACACGAACTGCCCGACACCAAGGCGTATTACCTTTCGACTGAAGGAATGATTCGACATGCACGGTCTTCGCCGAACAGACGGTTTCTCGTGGCCACAGAAAAAGGATTGGTATACAGATTGCGCAAAGAACTGCCCGACAGGGAATTCATTCCTGTTTCGTATAAAGCAAGCTGCCCGTTTATGAAAGCATGTACGTTTGAAAAACTGCTTGATTCTCTCAAGCGGGACAGGATTGAAGTTGTTTTCTGCGACGACTGCTGCGATCCGAAACATCCTTACCAAGATGAGGGCGTAACCCATATTCAAAAGACCATTGCGGCAAAGGCCAAGACCGCAATCGAACGAATGCTCGCCGTCAGATAAGGAGGAACGCGTATGAACCGGATGGAGTGCGACGCGCTGGTTATCGGAGGCGGGATCGGCGGATTGACTTCTGCGATATTTCTTGCGAAACACGGCAAAGACGTAATACTTTTGAACCGCGCATCCGATCCGCACGAATCAAACACGCGGTACGCCCAAGGAGGCATTATTGCGCGGGGCATCAATGATTCGCCCGAGCTTCTCGCGCATGACATTGACGTTGCCGGCGACGAGTTCGGGAGCCGAAAGGCTATACGAATCCTTGCTGAAGAGATAGGGCCGCTCGTCGAATCATTTCTTATCAAAGAAGTCGGCGTTCCGTTCGACACGGACACGCATGGATCTATCGATTTTGCGCTCGAAGCCGCGCATTCGAAACCGCGCATACCGCATGTTGGAGTGCACACGGGCGAGGTCATTATGGAAAAACTCGTTGAGAGGGCTCGCAGCTATCCCCATATTACGGTGTTAACCGATCATACTGCCGTTGATCTCATCAGCTCTTCCCACCACGCGTGGAAAGGAAGAGGGACTGATGAGCCGTTAATTTTGGGAGCATATGTGCTCGACCGCGCGAACAAAACGATTATAGCGATCTGCGCGCAGTATACGATTCTTGCAACCGGCGGCGTTGGAGCGCTCTATCGATATACGACGAACCCGGACGGTGCGCGAGGCGATGGCATTGCAATGGCGTATCGCGCCGGAGCGTACGTCTCGGACATGAGATACGTGCAGTTCCACCCCACGGCGTTCAGAAAAGAGGGACGTAAGACATTTTTGATCTCGGAAGCAATGCGCGGCAAGGGCGCGATACTCCTCGATCGTCCGAGCGGGAGACGATTCTTAAAAGATTATCCGTTGGAAAAACTGGAACTTGCGCCTCGCGATGAACTTGCGCGGGCTATCCGTTCGGAGATGCTGCGCCAGAATCTGCCGTGCGTATATCTTGATATGAGGCCGATCGTAAAGAGAGGACTTGTCATTGATCCGGAAATGCTTAATGCCTGTTTAGCTTGCGGTGTCGATCCGAGCAGTGATCCGGTGCCGGTTGCGCCCGCAGCGCACTTTCTTTGCGGCGGAGTTAATGTTGATGAATGGGGGAGAACAAGGCCGCGCCTGAGGCGATTGAGAGCAGTTGGAGAAGTATCGCGTACCGGCGTTCACGGCGGAAACCGTCTTGCGTCTGTCTCGCTTGCCGAAGCGCTCGTCTGGGGCAAGCGCGCGGCAGAAAACATCTGCGGAACGTTTGAGCGGCAAAATTTGAATGAATGGGATATTCCCGACTGGGATGAATCCGACGTTCTTTACGATACGCATCCGGACCTTGCGCCGTATTACGAGCGCCTGAGAGATATTATGTGGTTTAATGTCGGTATTGTGCGGTCAAGACAGGGACTTCGCGAAGCCAGGCAACGGCTGTGGGAAATGAGCAGGGAGGTCGAATTGATATACGAAGATAGCAGGCTCACAGATGAACTGATCGGTCTGCGGCATGCAATAACCGCTGCAATTCTTGTAGTGCGCGATGCGCTTGGGCACCGCGAAAGTCGTGGATGCCACTTCAGGGAAGACGAGAAAGGAGGAGTGGCATGAATTTTAAGGAATTTTTGAGAGTCCGTTTGCATCGCGATTTGGGTGATGAATCCTACATTGTTGATGGAGCGCCTTTCGCCCACATGAACATCATCGGGCGCGAAAAAGGCATGCTGTATGGCATGTTTGCAGTCCCGTTGATAGTTGAGCTAGTCGTCAACGAATTCTTTTCCAGCGCATCGCCGTACCGTTTTCCTCCGCATTTCGTGTTGCGCAAACAAGAAGGAGATGCGATCGATCCCGGAGATGTGTTGGTAGAGCTGTACGGAAACGGGGAAATTCTTCTTAAATCCGAACGGGTTATCTGCGACATTGTTGGAGAGCTTTCGGGAATCGCAACGCATGTGCGCCGCAGAGTAGAAGAAGTTGCCGGCACGGGCGTCTATCTTTCGGATACGCGCAAAGACAATTCCTTGATGCGCAGCGCGCGCCAACAGGCAGTTGTAATCGGCGGAGGAAGGAAGCATCGATATAATCTTACGGACGGCATCCTTGTTAAGAAGACCGATATTGCGGTCTATGGCGGCATTTGTCAGGCGATTGACCGGCGTTTGAAAGAAGTACGCCAGCTGACCAAGATCGAGATCGAAGTGGAAACATTGGACGCGTTGGATGAGGTATTGAACGACGGAAGAGTTGATGCGATCCTTCTTGATAACATGAACCTTGATGTGCTTCGCGAGGCAATGAAGCGGATCAGGGCATCGAATAAGAAGTACCTGATTGAGGCGTCGGGGGTGGGTAGTTTGTCGCTTCGCGACGTAGCGCTGACCGGAGTAGACTGCATTTCACTTTCCTCGCTTACCTGCGGCGTAAAACCATTGAACGTTTCGGCGGTCGTCGTCGCGCACAATGAATAGTACTCCTCGAATAATAATCTTCCCTGCGTTTCGTTTGCGCAGGGTTTTTGGTACGACATTTACGGGCAACACAAACATTTACAAAAGTTCGTATATAGTATATACTAATCATGGCTTTCTTGAAATCAAATCAATACAGTAAGGAGCACTAAATGATGGGATTTGAACACTTTATGAATATGACAGAACTTTTTGAAAGGTTCCGAAACTTCGAACGCAATCCGGCACATTCATATTCGGATCGAGTACGGTGTAAGACACTTACAGACTATCTTGCTTCGATTGGTATGCCGGATATGCCTCATTATGACACGCTTCAGCATCTCGCCAAGCACATTGCCGAAGGAATAGAAGATGACGCGAGGCGGCCGCAGCACGAGAAAAGATTAGGCATTTTTTCTGACAATCTTTCTTCGCTTACGGAATTGGTTTCGAGCGGATCGGAAGAAATGCTCCGCGCCGAAAAAATCAGGTCTCTTACCGACTTACTTCAAAAAATCACCGGCATCAAAGAATTGGGCCCATTCCTCGCAGCCTATTGGAACGCAAAATATATCACGCTTGAACAAGCGGCAGACCGATTCTGCAAGCGCGTCTGGCAACAAGGTCTTTGTGAACTCGAAAAAAACACTTCCGCCCGTACGCTTCGCGGAACATTCGGCAAGACAAAACTTGCGACAAACTATGTTATCGGATCAGTAGGCGTCATCTTCTGCCGCGGGTGGGGATCAAGCCGTACAACAATCCATTTTATAGGAGAGCACGGCAACCCGGAACGTTTGTACCCGGGTTCCGGTCCCGAAGCAACGCTTTCCCAGGCGCTCGAAATGGTGGAAGAAGTAATTTCCCGCTGGCCCTCTGATCCGCGGAAACAATCCCGCATCATGAGGCCGCGCTAAAAGAATCCCGAGCAATCGGGGTTTTAATTTGACCCGTTGAAATTTATTTGTTCCTCCGCGCGAATACCCCGCGGTTTACCGCGGGGATGAGCGCGGCTAAGAAACAAATAATCTCCTCGAGCTCGTCGAGACTGAGTCTCTCGGAGACGAATGTCCTGAGGGCTCTCAGAGCTCCTCGAGTCTGAGACTCGGAGTCGAAGACCTGAACGGCCTGAGCAGGGTCGAAGGATATTAAAAGAATAAAATACCACGCCGTTTACGGCGTGGTCACAATAGACTTTTATTCGAGGCTCTGCCTCGAGCCCGTTGGAAGGCCAAACCTTGATTTTATGAAAGGAACTGTGTATCTTTAAAGGTAATTAAGGAATGGGAATCCATAACCTATGTTTCCAAATTCCAAATTCTAGATTCTAGGCTCTACCATCATGACGAGATTTGCGGTTATTGAAACCGGCGGAAAGCAGTATAAGGTTTCTGCCGGTCAAAAATTAAAAATAGAAAAGATTGCCGCCAAAGAAGGCGAGCGCGTGGCGCTTGATAAAGTATTATTAGTAGTAGATGGAGAAGCAGTAGCTGTCGGCGCGCCGTTTGTGAAAGACGCGAAAGTTGAAGCCGAGGTATTGCGCCATGGCCGTGAGAAGAAGAAAATCGTATTCCGTTATCATTCCAAAACCCGCTACCGCAAGAAAAAAGGGCACCGGCAGCACTTTACTGAAATCAAAGTACTTTGAAAGGGTTGACTCTTTGTTTTGAATTGACACCGAACAGCTCTTTTGTTATGTTTTGAATAGCAGAAGTGCCTTGTTTTGTTTTGGGGCGCGTAGCAAAACCAATGGATCTTCAGGGGGGAGTTATGCGTATTGAAACCGGTTTTCGGTGCGGGGGTTGTAGCAAGTTTAATGAGTATGGGAAGGAGAAAAAGTACTGCGCATATTGCAGCAGAGAATATACGGCCGAGGAAGTTTTTTCTGCCTTACAGAGGGAAAAACAAAATGCTTATGTGGGGATGTGGGCGAATCGAATTGTTCTTTCGGTTTTCGGTCCGATACTAGTTGTAGCTTTTTTGAACCTCGTCGGTATCAAAGTTTCTCAAGATATTGCGATATCACTAATATTGGTGGGCGGTAGCTTAACGTCTCTGTATGCCTTGTTTGGTGCTCCGCGGCGAGCAAAGCAGTTGTATCCAGAAACAAAGAGCGCATAACGCGCTCGTTTTTTCTAAATTCAAGATTCCAGATCCTGGTTTCTAGCTTCTATTTTTCAGAGCCTCCTCAAGCGTTTGTTCGTCGGCGAATTCGATATCCCCGCCGGTTGGAATTCCCCGTCCAAGACGGGTGATTCTTTTTGCGAAGGGGGTTAGTTCTTTTTTGAGATACAGCGACGTTAGATCGCCCTCTGTGGTCGGACTAAATGCAATGATTATTTCATCTGCCTGGCCGTCGAGCTTGACCTCAATAAGGCGTTTGAGGGCTCCGAGGCGCGCTTTGGCGAGCTGGGGGCCGTTTTTCATATGCTTTTTAATCAAAGAAGACTCAAGGGTGAGATGCCCTCCTAAAATGAAATATATTCCGGTGTGAACGCCGCTTGTTTCAATGGAGATGAGGTCGGTTTCCTTTTCAACCAAGCAGATCGTTTTGGGACCCCTGTCCTTGCGTCTGCATATTTCGCATAGTCCGTTGTCTGCGCTCATCGGCGTTTTCGAAAGGGCATTTTCGGAATCAGCCTTCTTCGGCGAAAAATAAAAAAAACACTGTTTGCAATAGGTGACGGCATTCAAGGCGGCAACTGCGTTTTTGAGAGATTCAATTTTTGCTCGTCCCGAATTTAATAGATGAAACGCCAAGCGAGTGGCTTGGCGCGGACCGATGGAAGGAAGAGAAGCAAATTCTTCAATGAGGCGCTTGATAGGATCGGGAATAATCATCGTTCCATAAAAATAATCTCCAACGCTAAACGCTAAACGCTTCATCAGTATCATGCGTATAATCGATATTTTTGAAGCTTACTTTATCTTGATCAAAGCGCAGTTTCACCGTACCCAGGGGGCCGTTTCTGTGTTTGGCGATGATGATTTCCGCGGTGTTTTGTTCTTCCGGCGGAAGGTCGGCCCGTTCACGATCTTTGCGGTAGATGAGCAATACCACGTCGCTGTCCTGTTCGAGCGCGCCGGACTCGCGCAGATCCGAGAGTCTTGGTACTTTCACTTCCCGCTGATCCACCGACCGTGAAAGCTGGGATACGGCGAGAATGGGGATATTAAGTTCGCGGGCCAAAGCTTTGAGCGATCTTGAAATTTCGGTAATTTGCTGCACCATATTGTCCCTGGTGTTTCTCGGTTGGATGAGCTGGAGATAGTCAACCACCAAAAGACTTAAGCCGTGTTCTACTTGAAGTCTCCTTGCCATCGTTCGCATCTGCATGATATTCGGCGAAGGGGTATCGTCGATAAAAATGGGTGATTGCGAGAGTCGGTCGAGCGCTTCCTGTAAAAGCATGAAGTCTGTTTCTTCAGAGAGGCGGCCGTTTCTAAGATTCCATAAGTTGATTTGAGCCTCTGCGGCGAGTAGGCGGTCTACGACCTGTTCGCGTGACATCTCCAGGCTGAACACTCCTACCGGTTCTTTCAGCTTGACGCCAACATGCCGGACAATATCGAGCGCGAGTGACGTTTTACCCAACGAGGGCCGCGCGCCAATAAGAATAAGGTCCGATTTTTGGAACCCCGATAGGTATTGATCCATTTTTTCAAATCCGGTCGCGAGTCCGCGCAGTGCCTTGCTTCCCTGACTAAGTTTTTCTATCCGTTCAAACGCTCCTATCAGTTCTTCTTTGAGACTGATGAACTGTTGGTACACCGATCGTTGGGTGATATTGAATATTTTCTGTTCGACCTCGTCGAGCAGTTCCTCTACGTTCTTTTCATGGCCGCTGGCAAAGGCGTGTTCCGCGATTTCGAAAGAGGCGGAAATAAGGTCGCGCAAGATTCTTTTTTCCTTCACGACATTTGCGTAGTGGAGGATGTGGCTTGCAGTGGGCACCATGTTGACGAGCGAAGCCAGATAGCCGTGTCCGCCCACTTCATCGAAGTAGTTGCGCTCTTTCAGTTTTGCCGAAAGCGAGAGGATGTCGATCGGGTGGCGATTTTCGTATAGCCTTAGCGCCGTGTCGTAAATTTTCTGATGCGAGGCGCTGTAAAAATCGCTGGGTACGAGCGTATCCGCCACCTTGATGATGGAATTTTTGTCGATCATAAGGCCTCCGAGCACCGACTGTTCTATTTCAATGTCGTGCGGAGGAACCTTGAGGGCATCCTGATAGTTTACTTTTTTGGGAAAGCTATCCAAATTAGAATTCAGAATTAAGAACTTAAGACCTCTTGCATAATAACCTTTTCTGTTGCAATCGCTCGCGTTTGGCTACGACTGCGTCGCTCCTCCTTGGCGTATAACTCCGTATACAACCTCGTCGTCGCTTCTTGTCTCGCCCCGTTAGAAAATTACTAACAGAAATTTCTGTAGAGGGCACGGAGGATACGAAAGAATGCTTTTTGGTTTAGTGCGGGTTCGGTAATTTTCGTACGGGGCTCGCCAAAACGCAAGCAATTTCGCGACGAAAAGTTATTACGCAAGAGGTCTTTAGGATTTAGGGAAGGAGGGATTGGCGAACGGAAATAGATTTCCTAAATCCTATATTCTAGATTCTAGCCCTCTTGTTTTAAAAACTATTGGGCCGCGCATTGTATCTTCCACGTTGTATCCGAGTTCCTGTATGCGCTTGCGGATGTCGTCAGCTTGCGACCACTCTCTGTTTTTTCTTCTTTCTTCTCTTTTTTTCGCCAAGCTTATAATGCGTCTTGGGATCCTTTCTATTGTAATTGCTATTCCCAGAACTTCAAGCATTTCATTCACAGCCTCGTATGTTTTTTTCGCGGATGCTTTGTTCAGCGCATGCAAAGCAGTTTCGGTTTGATTGATGAGATTGAAGATTGCACCGAGCGCGAGCGGAGTATTGAAATCATCGTCCATTGCGGAGAAGAATTCAAGGCGGTATTTCTTAATAAGCTGTGGAATACTTTTTCTAGAATTTCCAATTGCTAATTTCCAGTGTTTGGCGCCGGAGCCGATATAGTTTAGGCGTGCGAGAAATGTTCTGATGTGTTCAAGGGTGGCTTCTGCCTGCGTTGCCCTTTCCCCCGAATAGTCAAACGGCGAGCGATAATGGACCGAGGCGATCATACATCGCAGGATAGGCGGAGGAAACCGTTTTAGGAAGTCTTTGATCGTGATGAAATTGCCGAGCGACTTCGACATTTTTTCTCCTCCCGCGAGAAGGAAGCCAGTGTGCATCCATATTTTGACGAAGGGCTTTTTTCCGGAGGCAGATTCTTGCTGGGCGATTTCTGCTTCATGGTGAGGGAACTTTAAGTCTACGCCGCCGCCGTGAATATCGTATTGCGGCCCGAAATATTTCTCGGTTATGGCCGTATCCTCAATATGCCATCCGGGCCTGCCCCATCCGAGTAGGGTCCACCACGCCGGTTCTCCGTCAATGATCGCGAGCGCTTTTTTCTGGGCGGATTTTTTTCTTCCGTGTTCGTATGCGTCGGGATTCTTTAGGACGGCTGGAAATTTCCAGAGACAAAAGTCGCCCCTGTTTCTTTTTTTGATGTGTTCGTCGATTCTAGTCAGGGCGTCCTCGGCCTGTTCGGTTGTCCGCCGCGAAAGCTTTCCATACTCCGGAAAAGTTTTCAGATCGAAGTAGTACCCGCCGCCTTCGATGAGATAGGCGTGTCTTTTTTTGACGAGCGTTTGTATTTGGGTGACGATCTGGGAAATGTGGTCGGAGGCGCGGGCATAGGTAGTAACGGAGCGGACGCCGAGGAGCTTCATGTCTTTGTAATATGCTTTTTCAAATGTTCGGGCAAAAACGAGAGGGTGTTTACGTTCCCGGCGCGCGCGTTCGATGATTTTGTCGTCGACGTCCGTAATGTTTTGAAGATAGAAAAGTTTGAATCCGCGACTTCTGAGATAGCGCGCGATGATGTCAAAAGCAATATACGTTCGCGCATGTCCTATGTGAGAGTAGTCGTAGACCGTGGGCCCGCAGACAAACATATTGATTTGCACTCCGGTTTTTGGAAGTGGTTCTTTTTTATCGGTGAGGGTATTGTAAACCTTGATCATTTTGTACAAAAAACGAAACCTTATAGTTAAAGATACGCGTGTTTTTTTGAACGTGCAACGAGGAACGAAATCATATAAAAAATATCGCGCAATTTGTTTAGCAAGATTGCGCGGTAGCCATTCGTTCCGTTACAACGAAAAAAGCATTACATGTCGAGCCCCGGCTCGGTTCCTACTTCATAGCGTGTCGGCTCGGTGCAGCCGGCGCCTCCAGGCGGCCGATCGCCGCCATCAGAGCTTTCTGCGTCGGTATTGCCGCCACACGAGTATCCTTCGCTTTCAAAATTTGCATTGAGCTCATATGTGCTTGAGCTGTTGTCGCAGCCGTACGCATAATAGTAGGTTGTGCCGTCGGATTGAGGATCAATTGGCAGGATAGTTAATGGAGTTCCCGCAGAGGATAAAGAGAAATCGATGGGAATCCAGCCGGTGCCATCGATGGTTCGAGAGGTGGTCGCCGCCATGGTCGTTGGTCCTTGAAATGGATTCGCGGTGCCGCTTTTGTGGGTAAACCATTCGTTGGCGCAGTTGCCGGTCGATCCGTCGAGGTCTATGGTTTTTGTCGTTCCGAGGTAGAAATGTATCGCGCTTTGCATTACCGATAGGTCGCTTATGCGCTCTGAATCCCGCGCGCGTTTTAGCAACTCCGCTGGGTTTATGACAAGAATTGTCGTCGTTGCGAGGAGCGCAAGGATTGAGATGACGACGAGTAATTCTAATAACGTAAATCCCCGTATAGGATTATAAAGCTCCGCGGGCTCATGCCCGCGGTATCCTTTCCGAATTGAGGGCGGAGCGAAATCCGCCGAAGCAGAAGATTGGCTCGCATTCAGCCGCGGGCTTACGCCCGCGGTCTTCTGAGAAGGCGGATAAAGTCGTGCTTGGGTTGTTTCGGAGGGAGGACAGAAAGATTGTTCCGTGTTTCGTTTTGATTCCATTGAGGGATTACGGATTATTGAGTAAGATTTTTTGTTGGGAGATTGCCTGATTCTTCCATGGGGCTCGTTTCCTCGTTTTGATCGAGGAGTTTCAGTTGTTCTGAAATAATTTGTAACTTTTCCAGCCTGTTGATGTATGCCCGTACGTGGTCAAGTTGTTCTTTTAGGCTCTGCATCTGCGCAATTGTGTTGAAATAAAAAGATATTAAGGTCCCGCCGATGACGGTATATCCAATAAGAAGCGAGATCAAAACCGAAAACCAGTTAACTCTTTTGAATTGTTCTTTAAGACTTGCCATGTATATTGAGTATATCATAAACCCGGACGTTGTGTATCTACGAAGGCAATCCTTCGACTCTTCGCTTCGTTCGTCGCTCAGGCCTTCGGCCCTGAAGGGCTTTCAGGCCCTGAACGGGGTTTATTGTTTCTTGCTGCGATTCATCCTCGCCGCAGAGCGGCGAGGTATTCTCGCAGAGAAACAATAAAACAAAAGCCGGCGCACGGGGCACCGGCATTCGAGGTTAATGGGGCGTGGAATCATTGCGAAGAGCTTGCTGCCAGAGGCGGAAGTCTTTTTTGTTGGTGACAATATAGTTTTTTCCGTTTTTCAATCTTCCTTCCGTGATGAATTCTCGTAATTTTTGGAGGCGGAATTTCCATCCTATCAATATGCCGCCCGCACCCTTATTAGCGTTTTTAAGACTTCTGGCGGCGATTTCTTCTCGTTGCGCGAAGTAGCGTTCCAGGCTTTGCGGGTTATACCCCGTTTGGGAGACGAGGACTAAAGCAACCGAGTCGGCCTCAACTTGTATGAGCAGTTCGTTAATGAACGGCGTATCAGCGTTCAGTTCATGATTGAGCTGTTGATGTCCCATTTCATGAGCCATGACCGCAGCGATAGCGGCTTCATTTTCAGCCTCTATGAGAAATTTTGACCCCGCAAATAGCATATTATGGGAAGGTTCGGAAACATTGCCGATAATGTCGGATATGCTCATATCGTCATTGGTATCCAAGACAATGCTCCATTGTTCGAGATCTATGTCATTTGCTTCAGTCACTTGACGTAGGATGTTGCCGAGGAGAGCAAGCGTGTTTTGGAGCGTAACGATGACCGGTTCGATTGATTCGTTGGCGGCAGCCGCCGTTCTGAGAAATCCTGCGCCTGCGACGACAATAAGCCGTACTTCTTCGCGGTCATCAAGCGCGTTAAGCGCGTAAATGCTATCGCCCGCACCAATGACCGTCTTCCATGTTCCCGGCGTGAGGTTGTATTCTGGTATGCGTTTTTGAAGGAAGGCGTCAACAAGCGCAATCGCATTTGCAACAGCGGACGTGTCTTGTGATATGATTGCGGACCGGTCGGTTGCTCTTGCTGTCGGATGTTCCTGTGGCCGTTCTGTTGCGTAGCAAGGTATGCCCCCAAGGAAAAGGAGGGCAAAGCGTAATAGTTTAGGCATGGCTTGCGCTCCCTGTTTTATGGTTAACAAAAAAGCAAAGCTGATGCGCCAACCGCTCGTTTCCAACGCGAAATACGGACGTTTGCGCCCATATACTTGCGTAGGAATAGAGTCGAACGGCTCGCGTACGAGCTTTGCCCTTTTCTTTCCCGCGAGGGATTTCAAGTTTCTATGCTAATTATAGCGCCAAGCGACACTTCGTGTCAAGGGCGAAGAATTGGCACTCTTGACATGAGAGTGCTACCTTGAGTATAATGAGTGATAGATTAATCATACAATGTAAGGCATGAGATCCCGCCAGCAGCACATACTTAATACGGTTGTGGAAGAATATATTAAAATCGGCGATGCCGTGAGCTCGCGTCTTCTCTACGAGAATTTCGATTTTGGCATTAGCCCGGCGCTCATTCGTTCTGAGCTGCACGACTTGATGGATCAAGGCTATTTGGAGCAGCCGCATACTTCGGGCGGCCGCATTCCAACGGATAAAGGGCTGCGATTTTTCGTTGATGCTTTGATTGTCGAACCTTCCCGAACGATTGAACGAGAAACTCGGTACGCGGACTCTTTTTTGGAAGGAAGTATTTGGAATTCTTTGGATGCCGCGGTAAAATTCTTTTCGGATCGCCTAGAAACGTTAAGCGTGGGATACGAACCAGAGGGTGCAATCATATGTAAGCGCGGTTTACGTTTTCTCTTGCGGCGCGTTGAAACAGAAGACCGGGCCGAAACAATAAAAGTCGTTGACGATTTTGAAAAATTGGATGAGCGACTCGCGGATTTTGTCCGGCGATTTAGGGAAGAAGATCTTCCACAGGTGTTTATCGGGAGCGAAAGTCCGCTCACCACAAGCACTCAGCTTTCGTTCATTGCGGAACACTATCGTCTTCCGAGCGACGAGGAACTAATGATGGTTGTCATCGGACCCAAAAGGATGAATTATAGAAGGAACCTTGCAGTAATGAAAACCGTGAAAAATAAATTACAGGAACGGCGATCCCGTAGATAAATTTTTAAAAGACTTGATACATGAGCGACGATTCCAATTTAAAAAACGATCATCAAGTGCAGCAACCGCAGGACCAGTCGGTATCATCGGAGCCGCCGGCGAAAGAATCGCCGCCGGAGGACGAACTGGCAAAATGCAAAAAACAAGCAGAAGAGTATTTGAACGGCTGGAAGCGCGCGCAGGCGGATTTTATCAATTACAAGAAGGATGAAACAAGGCGCTTTCAAGAATTTGCGAAGTTTGCAAACGAGGCGCTGGTACGGGAGTTGCTTGCGGTGCTTGATAGTTTCGAACTCGCGCTTGCGTCTTTGGACGAGAAGAATCCGGCGCAGAAAGGCGTTTACATCATGAAGTCCCAGTTTGAACATGCGTTGAAGGCGCAAGGGCTTGAGGAAATCACGCTGAACGTCGGAACAGACGTTTTTGATCCGGCCTTTCATGAGGCGGTTGGAGAGGTTGAATCGGACAAGCCACCCCAGACCATTATTGAAGTAATTGAGGCCGGCTATATGCTTCACGGTAAAGTGATCAGGCCGGCGAGAGTGAAGATAGTAAAGTAATCGAGCTTATTAACTGGTAGCTTTTTAGCTTTTTAGGATATTCTAACCAGCTACAAGCTACAAGCTAAAAGCTACAAGCTAAAAATGTCTAAAATACTCGGTATCGATTTAGGTACAACCAACTCGGCGATGGCCATTGTGGAAGCTGGTCAGCCGAGGATTATTGAAAACGCCGAAGGTAATCGTACGACCCCTTCGGTGGTTTCGCTTTCCAGAAACAACGAGCGGCTCGTGGGAACATTGGCTAAGAGGCAGTCGGTTACCAACCCCAAAAATACCCTGTATTCGGTGAAACGGCTGATCGGTCGGAAGTTTGAAGATTCTGAAGTGCAGCGGGATAAAACGTGGCTATCCTATGATCTTCAGCGTTCAAGCGCCAGTGGCGTTGAGCTGAAGATGGGAGATCCGCCGGTTGGCGGCTGGTACAAGCCGGAAGAAATTTCGGCAATGGTGTTGGCGAAACTCAAGGCCGACGCAGAAACGAAATTGGGAGAAAAAATAACCGAGGCAATCATCACGGTGCCCGCCTACTTTGATGATAGCCAGCGGCAAGCGACTAAAAATGCCGGAGAGATCGCCGGTTTCAACGTGCGGCGGATCATCAACGAGCCGACGGCAGCCGCATTGGCGTACGGTCTCAACAAAAAGGGCAATGAAAAAATCGTGGTATACGATTTTGGCGGAGGCACGTTCGATATCTCGGTGCTTGAAATCGGCGATGATACGATTGAGGTGAAATCCACCGGCGGCGATACGCATCTCGGCGGAGATGATCTTGACAAGCGAATCATCGAGCACTTGGTTGCCGAGTTTAGAAAACAAGAGGGTATCGATTTAACAAAGGATCCGCTTGCGGTGCAGAGAATTAAAGAGGCGGCGGAAAAAGCGAAACATGAGTTGTCCACCACTCTTGAAAGCGAGATCAACCTTCCTTATATTACCTCGGATGCATCCGGCCCGAAGCACTTCGTCTTGAAGTTGACGCGGGCTAAATTGGAGTCGCTTGTCGATGATTATATAAAACGCTCAATTGAGTTGGTAAAACAAGTGGTGAAAGAATCGGGGCTTGCGCTGAAGGATTTCAACGAAGTTATTCTCGTTGGCGGTCAGACCCGAATGCCGGCAATACAGGCGGCGGTGCAGGATCTTTTCGGCAAAGAACCGCATAAAGACATAAACCCGGATGAAGTGGTGGCAGTAGGCGCCGCAATCCAGGCAGGAATTCTTCAGGGAGACGTCAAGGATGTGCTTTTGCTGGATGTCACGCCGCTTTCTCTCGGTATTGAAACGCTCGGCGGCGTATTCACGAAATTGATCGAAAAAAATACGACCATTCCGACGGCAAAAAGCCAGATATTTTCAACCGCTGCGGACAGCCAAACATCGGTAGAGATCCACGTATTGCAAGGAGAGCGGGAAATGGCTGTGGACAATAAGACGCTCGCGCGGTTTATTTTGGACGGCATCCCTCCTTCGCCACGCGGCATCCCTCAAGTGGAGGTGACGTTTGATATTGACGCAAACGGCATTTTGTCTGTGTCGGCCAAAGACAAAGCAACCGGAAAGCATCAGTCAATTAAAATAGAAGCCACGACCGCGCTTTCAAAAGATGAAATCGAGCGGCTCAAGCAGGAGGCGGCGGTTCACGCTGAAGAAGATCGAAAGAGAAAAGAATTGGCAGAAGCGCGTAACAATGCAGAGAATCTGGTGTATCTGACCGAAAAAACGATCCGCGAGGCCGGAGAGAAGATGCCCGCAGAAAATAAAAAGGCGCTTGAGGAAAAAGCAGATGCGCTCAAGAAGTTTAAAGACTCTAGCGATGCCGATTCGATCAAGCGGGCGCACGAAGAACTTTCTCAAGAACTTCAAAAAATAGGCGCGTCGATGTACCGGCAGGGGCCACCTGGACAGGAAGGACAACAGGAATCCGGCGGGCCGCAAGAACAAGGGGGGCAGTAGTTCGTATTTAGAGCGAGAGCCTGTCCGCCGTAGCTCTAAAAAGAGTGCGGGAGGGTTCTGCGCGTCCAATTACTTAATACACGGTTTATGCTTGAAATGTTGGCGCTTGTCGTGCTAACATACCGTTAGTTCATCAGCTACATACATAGGAAGGAGAAATGACAATGGCGCTGAACACGAAGTGTCCTTTTCATGGAAACGCACACCCGGATTACTTGTGCCCACTTAAGAAACAATCAGAAGAAATTACTGAAATTCTTGCAATTCCCGATAAAGTAGCTCGCGTGAGAGCAATTCTAGCTCTCGTTATCGGCGAGGAAAATGTTGATCAGTGGCTCAACTCTCCACATCCTGATTTAGGCAATAGGACTCCGCAATCTGTCATTAATGAGGGTCTTGTGGGCGCAGTAGTGACTATACTAGAGAATGCCCTTAGTGGCATACCTTCTTAAGTAACAACCGAAGCGATTCGGTTGTTTGTTTTATCCGAAGCAAATTCTCTTTCTTTGCTTTTCGGGCAAGCCACCCGATCTATTTTCATATGGCTACATTCATGGTATAGTGATAGTGGAAATGGCAAAGATATCGAAGAAATTCAAAAAGGACATCAAAAGATTCGCCAGAGAGGAAATCGGAAAACATGCGCGTTTGGACCTGCATCCGGAGACGAAAAAGAGCATTTCTGCGCTGGTGTTTTTGTGCCTTGCGGCTGTATTTATATTGAGCGCATTCGACAGGGCCGGCCCTGCCGGGAAGGTGCTGCATGGAGTGTTCGATTATCTGTTGGGTATCGGATATTTTGCGGTACCCTCTTTCCTTGTTGTCGGAGGCGTATTGCTTTTGTTAAGCGTCCGATATCGGCCGAAGATGGTGCTTGTCGGCGGACTGATCATTTTTACGAGCGGCCTCGGTTTTGCGGATATATTGGAATCGGGAAGAGGGGGGCTTGTGGGTGCTGTCGGCGGACTGGTTGAAAAACCGTTTGGATTTTCCGCCGGCTTACTGGTGAATCTCTTTCTGTTTGCGGCGGGATTTCTGGTTGCATTTAATATTCCATTGAAATTGCCGCGTCCGGGCGAGAAAAACGGCGAGATAGCGGTAAGCGTGAAGAGCTCGGTTGCGCCCACGGTAAGCGTGGTGAGTCCGGAAATAAAAGGGGATGTGGCGGCTGAAGTGGAACGGGCGATCGAGAAGGAAGAAGGGGTTTCTCGGCAGAGATCGGCGCAAGAGACGAGAAAAGGAAAAAGCGGAAGCGACGAAAGTATTTTGGCGCATGCGTCGCGTGCAGCACGAATGTACGTGCCGCCGCCGCTTTCCCTGCTTGACGATACTTCGGATAAACCCTCGAGCGGCGACATTAAAGCGAATGCGAATATCATACGCCGGACGCTCATGAGTTTTGGCATACCGGTTGAGGTAACCGAAGTGCATGTCGGTCCGGCAGTAACGCGGTATTCGCTCAAGCCTGCTGAAGGAGTGAAGGTTTCAAAGATCACCACGCTTAGTAATGACCTCGCGCTCGCGCTTGCGGCTCATCCGGTGCGCATTGAAGCGCCGATTCCTGGAAAATCACTCGTCGGCGTTGAGGTTCCCAATAAAACGTCGGCGCTCGTGCGGATCAAGCACGTGCTCGTGCTTGATGCATTCAAAACGTCCGGCCCCTTGGCGCTTGCGCTTGGCAAAGACGTGAGCGGCGAGGCGGTATTTGCCAATATCGCCAAGATGCCGCATCTCCTGATTGCCGGCAGCACGGGCAGCGGGAAATCGGTCGCCATACACTCGCTTATCGTATCGCTCCTGTATAAAAATGCTCCGGAGCTCATGCGGTTTATCTTGATCGATCCCAAGCGGGTGGAACTTTCCGTGTATGAAGATATTCCTCACCTCGTCACGCCGGTAATCACCGATGCGAAAAAAGCTATCTTGGCGCTCAAGTTCGCCATCAAAGAGATGGAGCGCAGGTATGGCATGTTGCTTGAGCGTAAAGCGAGAGACATTGCCAGTTTCAACCAGCATGCCGTGAAGTTACACATGCAGCCGCTTCCGTATCTGCTAGTGATTATCGACGAGCTTGCGGATTTGATGAGCATGTATCCGAGGGAGATTGAAGCTTCGATCGTGCGTCTTGCGCAGATGGCGCGGGCAACCGGCATCCATTTGGTGGTATCAACCCAGCGGCCGTCGGTAGAAATCATCACCGGCCTCATTAAAGCAAATATTACTTCCCGCATCGCGCTCCAAGTGGCAAGTCAGGTGGATTCGCGCACGATTCTTGATACTGCCGGCGCCGAGAAACTCCTGGGCAGCGGAGACATGCTGTATATATCAAGCGAATTGTCGAAACCGAGGCGCCTGCAGGGAGTGTTTATCGGCGATAAGGAAATTACAAAGGTGGCGGAGTTCATTGCTGCGCATAATCGGCGCACGGCGGAAGAAGTTTCGTTTGCTCACGCAGAAGAGAAAGATGATCGCTCCATGTTTGAAAATTCATCTTTGAATTTGGAAGAACATGAAGATGCTGATGCGGACGATCCTCTGTATGATGAAGCAGTGGAAACGGTCAAAAATGCGGGCAAGGCGTCGGCCTCGCTGCTCCAGCGTCGGTTAAAAGTCGGTTATGCCCGCGCTGCGCGCCTGCTCGATATCATGGAAGCAAACGGCGTCATCGGCCCGGGAGAAGGCGCGAAGCCGAGAGAGGTATACGTGAAGAAAGGTGAATGACGGAAATCTCTATACATAATCCGCCGGACTCTCGGCGGATTTTAAGATTTTTGAGGTTGGAATAAGATGCGGATTTAACCCATACGTCAGAAACCCATGAGCGTAAGCTCGCGAAGCTCAGCCTTTTTATCCCTATCCCCCGATTCGCGCGAATCGGGGGATAGGAAGGACGAGGAGAGGCCGGTATTCCATTTCCATTGACAAGGCCGGGAAGAGTAATTATTGTTGTAAGCAGCGGTTTAACAAAACAGAGAAACATCAAACATGGAGGTGTGTACGCCATGAATATCCTGCCTTTCGCGCCGTGGCTTCTTGGTTTGTTCGCCCCTGTTCTCTTATTACCCCTTGTAGCAACGGCAGTCTTATTATCGGGCAGGGTGAAAAGCTTCCTGGGATTTTATTTAAAAACCGAAAATTTGATGGGCTGTCCGAGATGGTTTTATTTCTACCTGGCGGGACTTCTGGGATTTTTGGCTTTTTCCGAATTGATTTATGAAATGTTTCAACCGGCTGGAGCAGCATCGGCATTAAGCACCTTCGTATCTGTGGTGGTGCTCTACGTCGTATATCTCCTGGTTAAAAAAGCGCAGCGAGCTTGATATAAGCTCGTTATTTATTGTTTTTTCGCAAGAATACCCATTCGGAAATGTTTCTATTTGTCGCATTTCAGAGTTGAGTTTCTGCCTGCCCTGACATGGCGCTTTCTTTATGTTATGATTGGGATGTTGTTCTTTGATGCGGTGGCTGCGGTTTAGCAGCCGGAAGCACACACCAGCAAACGCCACGGATTAGCGGCAGAAGGGCGGTTTTCCATGTTCCATTACCTGAATTCTCCGGCATTTGCGCGGCTTGTCCAAGTCGCGGAGCGGGCAAAGAGTTACCTGCAATACACCGTCGCGAATGCCGTTTTCGCCGTCGCGCTCGACGAGGTGCTGTATTCGCCATCCGGTGTGGGCGTTCAACTCGTCTGGGAAGTTGAGAAGAATGATCCGTCTATGCATTACGATATCTTGCGTATCGAGGGCATGAACAAGATACTCTGCGCACCAGTCCCGTTCCTGAAGCTCGAGATCGCGCTGTATGTGTTGAGGCATTGCGCTCAACAGGGGACGGTCGAGAATCGTGGAGTGCATAGACGATCGTTTGCCCAGCCGTATTCTGGACTCCTTCGCGAACTGTGGCAGAAACTCTTTGCGATTTTCCCCGCCGAACGGGTCCGCAAAGCAGTCGAGAAGCTCTACGCGAGCTCGCCCACGTTCTCCGTGGAGGAGATCGTGGAAGAGATCGAGCGCATGAAGCTCTCGCCGGAAGAACGGCGCGCTCGTCGCGGAGAAGAAGAAGCTCTGGAGAGATCTATCAGAGAAGCCCATTCCCGTTTCGGGCGCGCCCTGCATGAAAATCGAATGCTCACCGCTGTATCGGCGCGTGATGGGAGTTTGAAGTCGAACGAGCCTCACCATGGGCTCTTGCCTCGCGCAAGAGCCCATCAGTATTTGATAAATCTTTTTTCACAAAGACTACTTTACATGGGGTCGTTCGAAAACCGGTAAAACTGCCGCACGAAATCTATAAAGTCCTACTTTTTATGCTTCCTGCTCGGGGCAGCGATAGAACCGCGACGTCCAACTATTCTTTTCTCGGTATGACATGATTAGGCGGATTACCAATTTTTTTGTAAATACCTATCCCCCGATTCGCGCGAATCGGGGGATAGGCCGTGAGTTATAAAAACGCGCTGTAAAAACGCGCGGTATTGTGCTTGCCGTATTGATATGATACAAAAGAAGGTATGAAAGAAGCCGCAAAATTATTTAAAGTGTTGAGCAATGAGAAAAGGTTGGGGATCCTGAAGCTTCTTACCAAGCATAACGAACTTACCGTGAGTGACATTGCCGATCGGGTGAATTTATCAATCAAGGCAACATCGAAACATACAATCATGCTTTATAATGCGAAGATTCTGGATCGTAGGCAAGGAAAGGGCACGGCATATTATTCGTTGAATAAACCGCTCAATAAATTTGCACATCTCGCGCTTGTTGCCATGAAAGAGCTTGCGTAATGCGTCTAAGACGATGCCTTGAGATTGAATCCAACGATTATGAGTTGAATAATTTTACCATGCTTATCCTCCGATTCGCGCGAATCGGAGGATGGATAAACGCGAAATGGATAAACGCGAAAAACGTGAATCGGGAATAAATTCCTTCACCTTTTCATGGGAGTAATGAACCTCCGACCAGCAAGTCCCATAGAAGTTTTGTTTTGTACGGGGTAAGCCGCAGGCCTTCGCCCTGCCGAAGCGGGCTACGGCACCGCGAAGGCGGGGTATTCGGGAAGGCGGGGGACATCGCATTATTTATGAACGCTATTCGGAATTTTGTCATCATGGCGCATGTGGATCATGGGAAGTCGACCTTGGCCGACCGTTTTTTGGAAATTACGAAAACGGTCGATCCGCGCAAAATGCAGCCGCAGTACCTGGATCGGATGGAACTTGAGCGTGAACGCGGGATTACCATCAAAATGGCCCCGGTCCGTATGATTTACAAAGTAAATCATACGGAAATTCCAAATTCCATCCGCCGGCCGGCGGACCAAATTCCAAATTCATCAAATTCAAAACAAGAATTTGTTTTGAATTTGATTGACACCCCTGGTCATAGCGATTTCTCCTACGAAGTTTCTCGCGCGCTTGCGGCAGTCGAGGGCGCGATATTGCTTATTGATGCGACGCAGGGGATTCAGGCGCAGACAATCGCGAATTACGCCGCGGCGAAAAAACTCGGACTCGCGATCATTCCCGCCATCAATAAGATCGATTTGAATCCAGAAGCTTCGGAGTTGAAAAGAGACATCCGTGCTTTAACCGGTATTGGAGAGGAAGAAATTTTTCTAGTTTCCGCCAAAACCGGAGAGGGAGTCGAGCGCCTTCTTGGTGCAGTAATAGAGAGGGTTCCTCCTCCAAGGTCTCTGGGTGCAGCATTGTTTGACAACCAGGGTTCGAGTATTAAAGACCAGAGATTAGAGATTGTTGCGACGGCGGCTCGCGCGCTTCTCTTCGATTCTGTATATGACAGTCATAAAGGAATTATTGCATTTGTGAGGATGTTTGATGGAGCAATTGTAAAAGGAGATCCGCTATGGCTTTGCGCGGCCGGCGCGAGAGCAGAGGCGTTTGAAGTCGGATATTTTATTCCTGATTTAAGGCCGGGGACGTCTTTGGGGGAGGGGGAAATCGGCTATGTCGCTCTGGGCATTCGAGAGCCGCGATTGGTAAGAATTGGAGATACACTGACACGATTTGAGACAAGGGGAGCGGCAGCGCCTCTTTCCGGCTATCGCGAGCCGCAACCGGTTGTATTCGCGTCGTTCTATCCGCAGGGAGCCGACGACTTTGAGATTTTAAAAAACGCTATTGAGAAGCTTCATCTTACCGATTCATCGTTCAGCTTCGAGCCTGAGGCGTCCGATGCGCTCGGCAGGGGATTCCGTCTCGGATTTTTGGGCACGTTGCACCTTGAGATTATCGCAGAACGGATTCGCCGTGAATTCGGCATCGATGTCATTACCACGGCTCCGTCCGTTGCATATGAAATAAAACGTAAAAATGGCACGGTTGCGATGGTGTATAAACCACAGGATTTTCCGCAGGAAGGACAGATACAGGAAATAAAAGAGCCCTTTATTTCCATACACATTATTTCCCGGAAGCAAGATTACGGCACGATTATGGAACTTACGGGTCACTATCGGATGGCGTATCAGGACGTCGAGTATTTCGGTACGAACGTGTTGGTGAAGTACCTGATGCCGCTTGCCGAACTGTTAACCGATTTCCACGATCGTCTCAAAAGCACTACGAGCGGATACGCGTCCGTACATTACGAACTGAAAGGATATGAGACTGCCGACATTCTGAAAATGGATATTTTGCTTGCAGGGCAGGAAATTCCTGAATTTTCACGCGTGCTGCCGCGGGACAAATTGGATCGCGAGGCGCGCCGCTTCGTGGGGCATTTGAAAGAAGTGCTCCCGCGCGAGAATTTCCCGGTAGCCATTCAGGCGTGCGCAGGAGGAAGAATCGTCGCGCGAGAAAACCTTCCTGCTTTAAAGAAGGACGTCACCGGCTACCTGTATGGAGGAGATCGGAGCCGGAAAATGAAATTATGGAAGAAGCAGCAACGGGGAAAGAAAAAACTTCTCTCGCTCGCTCGCGTGAACATCCCGCATGAAGTGTATATAAAGATTTTGAAGCGAGGAATTGGGTAGCGTGAGCTTTCTGCTTTCGCTGGAAAAACGATTCGGGGGGGAATATAATGAACATGCGATGAAAGTTTTTATGAACACAGTTTTAATCACGGCCATTCTATTGCTTGGTTATGGACTGTATCGGATGAGGTTTCGGGGAGATGACTTAGCCCGCGAGCTCGCGTTGCTAGAGGCGCAGATCGTGAGCTTTGTCGGGGAAAACGAAGAGCTGGAAAGGGGCATCGACCACTATTCAAATTCGGAAAACGTAGAACGGGAAGCAAGGGCGCGGTTGAATATGATAAAACCAGGAGAAAAGCTTATTATCATTACGCTTAGGAACGGAAACGATGCCATTCAAGAGGATGCGACTTCTACAAAAGTCGAAGAGAAAGAAACGCCCTGGGAGAAATTCAAAAAGTTTTTCGGTTTTTGATGTTTTTAGCGACCTCTTTTCAATTTTGATCGAAACAAAAAATCGAGATTCCATTTTGCGGGAGTAGTACAGTGGCAGTACTTTAGCTTCCCAAGCTAAGAGCGCGGGTTCGATTCCCGTCTCCCGCTCCAAAACCGAATTTTGAGCCGGAGTAGCTCAGCGGTAGAGCAGTGCTTTCGTAAAGCAAAGGTCGGGAGTTCGAATCTCCCCTCCGGCTCAACATAATAATGTTTTACCTAGTTACAACCCGGAAGCTCCAATCTTTAGACAGGGGAGGAAGGGAGAAGTTTTAGAAAGCTAATTTTATAGAAGCCCCGGACCTTGGGCCGGGTTATAACGGGGTTCACCGATTTAATTATGGAAGAACTCAAAGACATTTTAAAATCCGAGAGGGAGCTTAAAGGGTTGAGCCTTGAAAAACTTTCGCTTATTACCGGCATTCCTGCGCGGTTTCTCGAGTATCTTGAAAACGGAAGACGCGATAAACTGCCGCCGGATACGTATGTGCGCGGGTATTTGATGAAACTGGCGGAAGTCTATTCGGTAGATGGAAATGGTTTATGGGAGATGTATAAGCGCGAGAAAGGGGATCGTCTATCCTCGGGCGCCAAGGATCATTTTCCCGGCAGTCATTCTAGCGAAAAATCTGTTTCTCCATGGAGGCGGGCGGTTTTTTCCGCACCCGCGGTTATCTTCGCCGCGGCATTCGTGTATATTGTATTTCAAGGGAGCGGCCTTATTCGTCCTCCCCGCTTGATTGTTAAGTTTCCGGAAGCAGATAGTACCGTGAATAATCCGGAATTTATTGTCAGCGGTTCGATATTCGAGGGAGATTCGTTGACTATCAATGATGAATCCGTATTTGTGGGAGATGACGGTACGTTCGAGAAAAGATTTACTTTGCAGGAAGGGTTGAATGAGTTCACGCTGCGCGCAAGAACATTATTGGGAAGAGAAACAGTTGCGGTGCGCAGAATGCGTTATGTGCTGTCTCCGCCGGGGGGAACGGCGCCGATCTCTGAAGTCAGTCAAGGGGTTGACGAAACGAGCACCGTGATAGAGAATAATCAATAATGAAGAAGGAAGATCCAAAAAAGGAAAAGGAAGATGTATTGGCAGATGTTATTCATGCCATCCGGGAGAAATTCGGAGAAGGCGCAATTATGCGGCTCGGCGAGGCGGCGAAAGTCGATGTCGATGTCATACCGACCGGTTCGCTTTCTCTTGATTTGGCGCTTGGCGCGGGAGGTTTTCCGCGGGGAAGAATTATCGAGATTTTCGGCCCGGAGGGCTCGGGGAAAACTACGCTTGCGCTTCATGCCGTTCGCGAGGCGCAGAAGCGAGGGGGCAGAGCCGCCTTTATTGATGCCGAACACGCGCTTGACCCCGAGTATGCGAAAAAAATCGGCGTGAAGATTGATGAACTGTTGATATCCCAGCCGGATAGCGGCGAAGAGGCTTTGAATATTTTGGAGACGCTCGTTCGCTCCGGAGGCATCGATATTATTGTTGTTGATTCGGTGGCGGCTCTTACTCCCCGTGCAGAAATCGAGGGCGAGATGGGCGCGTCTCATATGGGGCTTCAGGCGAGATTGATGTCGCAGGCGCTTCGCAAACTCACCGCGATTGCTTCGAAAAATAAAGCGATGATTGTTTTTATCAATCAGATCAGGATGAAGATTGGCGTTGTGTTCGGAAATCCTGAAACCACAACCGGAGGAAACGCGCTGAAGTTCTATTCATCGGTCCGGTTGGACGTGCGAAGGGTTGCGCAAATCAAAAAGGGAGAAGATATTGTCGGCGGGCGCATTCGCGTGAAGGTGGTGAAAAATAAAGTTTCGCCGCCGTTTAAGCTCGCGGAGTTCGACTTGATGTTCGGCGAGGGCATATCATATGAGGCCGACGCGATTACTACCGGTTTGAAATACGGGGTTGTTGTTCGCACCGGTAATACATATTCGTTCGAGGGAGAGAAGCTTGGGGTTGGCATGGATGCGGCAAAAGCGAAACTCGAAGAAGACAAAAAACTGGCCGGTGAAATCGCGAAGAAGATAAAAGAAAAGGCGAAGGCGGAGAGCGGCGGATAAAAATAGATAGATCCGGGGTTTTATGAAAAGAATACGCAAGCGAAAAAATAGAAAATCCTTTGATCAACTCGGAGTTTTGATCGAGCACATGGACGATGGATTGAATACCGTTGTTGAAGGACAGCAGGCGATTGCGAAGCAGATTGACGACGTTGACGAAAAACTCGATGAACATATTCGGGACTCCGATTTTAAATTTGATGCATTAGGCAAGGAATTGAGAAATTTTGAGATAAAGACAGAGAACAATTTTAAACGGGTAGATGTTAACTTTAAAGGAATAGAAGCCAATTTTAAATCAGTTTTTGAATACCTTTCCCGGGTCGACGACGAACTTCAATCCGTCAAGGCGGGGTTAAAAGAAATAAAAGAAGAGTTGAAACGAAAAGTAGATTTAGAACGGGTGCTTAAACTTGAAGTCCGGCTCGTGAACGTCGAAAAAGAATTGGAACGGTATAAAAACAGGTTGGCATAAACGGAGAATTTTGAATCTGGAATCTAAAATCTGAGATGTTTTTATATAAAAAAGACCGGTTCAAGCGCCCGGCCCTTTTTGTATTCGCATTGTATTTCGTATTATTGCATTTTTGTCGCGCGATCTACTGCCTTACAAACGGCAGCAGTCCCATAAATCTCGCGCGTTTGATTGCGATGGTGAGGTGGCGCTGGTGTTTTGCGCATACGTGAGTGTGTTTGGTATTTTTGATTTTTGCCCGCGCTGAAATAAACCGCTTGAGCAGGTCGGTTTCTTTATAATCAAATTCCTGAATATTTTGTGAACAGAACAAGCACTGCATGCCAATTTTGCCCAAGAGAGCAAGAAATGAGCTTTGCGAGTTGCGCAGCTCGATTGGTTGCAAAATTGAGCACCGAGCACAAATTTATAAATTATGCTTTGGTTAAGAAACAATTTTCCGGCACTCGCTGTTTTGCAAAATCACATAACTTGCAAATTTGAGTGCTCGGTTAAGGTTTTGTTGCCAAAATTTCATCGTCTTCGATTCGAAATTTTGGACAAAGCCCTTAGAAGGGTATATCCTCCGGCTTGATTTCTCCTTCTTCAACATTGATAGTAGGGATTTCATCGGCTTTCTGCTCTGCTGCGGGCTGTTCTTCTTTGCCGGAAAAACCGCCGCCCGGACGAGGGCCCAGCTGCATGCGTTCGCAGACGACCTCGGTAGTCCACCGTTTCTGGCCGTCTTGGCCTTCCCATGATCTTGTTTGAAGCCGTCCCTCGACGAGCATGAGACTGCCCTTCGTCAAGAACTGACTCGCGATTTCCGCTTGTCTTCCCCACAGTACCACGTTATGGAATTCTGCCGCTTCTTGTTTTTGGCCGCTTTTGTCGGTCCACGTTCGATTCGTGGCGACGCGGACGCTTGCAACGCTTTGTCCTGACGGCGTTTGTCTGAGTTGCGGATCGGCCGTGAGGCGGCCAACGATGAGAACTTTGTTTAAATTCATTTTTAGCTTGTAGCTTTTAGCTTGTAGCTTTTCAGAAACTATTTCTCTAAGAAGCTAAGAAGCTATCAGCTAATAAGCTCGTTACTTTAGTATTTCCTTCAACCTTTTTTCCAGCTCTTCGTTGTTTAATGAGCCGAGCGTTGAGATGATTTCGGCCGGCTCAGCTTGTTTTATTTTCTGCGGTTTGGCATCGGAGTCGTCTCTCCTAACCGGTATAGTTGTTTGTTTCTTTGATGTGATAATAAGAAAACGCATGACATTGTTATCGAGGTTGAGTTGGTGCCTGAGAGGTGCGATGTGCAAAGGCGCGGCGTTAAAGTTGATCGATCCGAAATACGCGCTCTGTTTTTTTTCGATTTGATACGCAAGGGTGATTTTGTTTAAGGGACTCGTTTTACTAACAGTGCTCCCTGTTTCTTTGAGCGATTGCGTGACCTTGCCTAGATGCAATTCTGCCCCGGTGTCTCCGAGTGTCGGGTTGATGAGCAGGCCTAGTTCGTAGGCGCGTTGTTCTTCGGTGGCCATAATGCTATCAGCATAATGCCATTATCCTCACGATGTCAATGTTTATCCACAGCTGCGGCTCCCTTGACAAGTTTCCGGTATGATCTATAATAAGGGTACAATATAGAGGACAGAGGATCTTGGTCCATGTAAACATTATTAGCGTACATTCGGATTATGTATCGTGGTGTACTTCCGCCTTCGTTCCGAGAGGATCGGGATAAAGGCGGGAGTATTTTTCTGACTTTCTGAACCGGTTGAGTTTCTGGCTATCGAGAACTTTGAAAACATAAATCTTGTGCATAGCACAAGCCGCGGAAATCCGCAGATATCAACGCGAGAACTTCGCAGAAATTTTCTGCGTGCACCTGCTTGCTATCTGCGTTATTCTGCGTCTCGCGCTATGCGCGAGAAAAGGTAGATTTTTTCCAGTTGTCCCTAAAATGTCAAAAATTTCAAGCCGAAGGCGTAGAAATTTTTGTTACAGTTTAAAACTGTGACAAAATTTTCTGCGTCTAAGTGAATTGAAAATTTTGACATCTATTTGAGAGTTTGATCCTGGCTCAGGATGAACGCTGGCGGCGTGGATAAGGCATGCAAGTCGAACGGCCTTGTGCGTAGCACAAGTCGCGGAAATTCGCAGATACCATTGCAGAACACCGCAGAAATTTTCTGCGTGCACCTGCTTGCTATCTGCGTTATTCTGCGTCTCGCGCTATGCGCGAGGCAGTGGCGAACGAGTCAGTAATACCTTGGTACGTACCCTAGAGTTTGGCATAGCCCATCGAAAGGTGGGGTAATTCCAAATTGTCTGATAGCCGAATTTTGTATGAAAGTCAGAAAATTTCTAATATCTAATTTCTAATTCCTAAACAAGTACTAATTTTTAGTGTCTAAAAATGTTTTTTTAGTCATTGGGTTTTGTTTAGAAATTAGGATTTAGAAATTGGGAATTTAGCGATTTGCATACAGAATTCGGTTATCAGTAAAGATGCAAATCGCTCTAGGAGCGGCCTAGGCCCGATCAGCTAGTTGGTGAGGTAACGGCTCACCAAGGCTATGACCGGTAGGGGGGGTGAGAGCCTGTTCCCCGACGACGAGACTGAGACACGGCTCGTACACCTACGGGTGGCAGCAGTCGAGAATATTCGACAATGGGCGAAAGCCTGATCGAGCGACGCCGCGTGCAGGAAGAAACCCTTCGGGGCGTAAACTGCTTTTCTTTGGGATGAAGTCCAGTCCTTTTGGAGTATGACAAAAGCCGCTTTATGCGCGGCTTCCAAACCTAGATTAAAGAACTAGTTATTAGGAATCAGGTCGAAGACGAGGACAGCCGGTGCTACCAATTGTCCGACAAACGATGAGTTGATCCTTATCGGGTCGGTCAGTTGGATAATTTTCGCTGAGCCCTTGAGCCTTTCTTAAGGCCAGTCCGTCAGCTAATTTTTCGTCGTAGTTATTTTGACCCGTATCGATTTCGAATGATTCAATGTGCTGTTCTTGGTATTTAGTTCTAGTTGCTACAAGTAAAAGGTGATAATGGTAGATCATTAGCTTGTCTCCATGGGTTCAGAAAAATACTAAAACTAATTTTAACACGAAGTTCTACTTTGTCAAGTCGTAATTCAAGAGGACTGGATTGACAGTACCAGAGGAATAAGGGGCTGCTAACTTCGTGCCAGCCCCGTTCACACAACTTTGTGTGGCGAGGGCTGAATCTGGCGCGACCTTCATGAGCAATCATGATTGAATAACTTTGCTTATATGCTGGAACCTGATATGTGCGGCGGTCAGCCCCTTGCAGGGCTTGACTTACATATTGGCAATCAGCAGGGAAGTCATCTCGCTTAGCGGGATTGACCCCTCAGAGACTTGACCTGAAAGATGGTTGGAGTCATCACAAAATGATGGCTAACACGCAGAGCCCCCGATTTATTTCGGGGTGGTGATATAGTCCATGTCCTATCAAACAACATAAAGTTGTGTGACGGGGCCAGCAGCCGCGGTAATACGAAGGCCCCAAGCGTTATCCGGAATTATTGGGCGTAAAGGGTGCGTAGGAGGTTTTGTAAGTCTTGTGTTAAATCTCCCTGCTCAACGGGGGGGCCGCATGAGATACTGCAAAACTTTAGAGGGCGCGAGAGGCTTGCGGAACGCACGGTGTAGGGGTGAAATCCGTTGATATCGTGCGGAACACCAAAGGCGAAGGCAGCAAGCTGGCGCGTTCCTGACTCTGATGCACGAAAGCGTGGGGAGCAAAAAGGATTGACGCTCATAATTGTATTTTCTCGCAACTATACTTTGGAATTGGAAACGCAAACTCGGAATATTTTTTGCTCACTAGACGCTGCGCGATAGACAAACTTGGAAATTTTTCTTAACGCAAAACTGCGAACTCGTCGTCCCGCTTTTAGCGGGATTCTTCAAACAACGCAGTTTTGCTGAAAAAGTTCTCAAATTTGTGAGCTATCGCTCCGCTATATCGTTCGCAGAAAATATTCCTCGAAAAGTTTTGACACGTTTTCACAAAGTTGCCGCGAAAACACAATTATTCGCTTTTTGAGGTTGAAAGATTTTTAAAGGCGAGATGTAAGGGGTACATCGAGCACTAGTCCCTCTGAGAATTTGGCAACGCCAAATATCGAAGAGCAAACTTGTCCCGATTTTGTATGAGTGAAGGCGAATCTACAAAATCGAGGATCCGTCATAGTCGCAAGGCGACGGCGGAGCTATATCGGGGAAAACCCAGCCATTGCAGATCAACGGAGTGTCAAATTTCCAATTGCCAATTTCTAATGAATTTTTATTGGAAATTGGATATTTAGGAATTAGAAATTCCGCTGTGCAACAGCGGTTGGACAATCCCGAGGGAAGTTATTTGCTCAAATTTTTGGATTTAGTTAAAAACGAAGTGCCACCTTGGAGTGGTGGCACAAATTCAGTCTCTTTCGAGGCTGGTCATGTGGTGTGAGTGACGTGGATGATCGAGAGTTCGGGATAACGATCGTCTGATGGATCTTCGAACTCGACCTTCGAATACCGAGAAGCGAGATTGGCTTTCAGAAATATCGAGAACTCATGAAGCCGAGCCGCCTCTTCGTTTGACTCGGCGCGTAGTTTGATGCCCCTGTTGCGTCCATCATCGACTGCAGTACCGATCAACATGTCCGCTCCTAGTTGAGGTCCCACTGAGTGGTTTAGCACAGAACATATCTTATGTCAAGTCCGAAAATTTGAGCAAATAATCCCGTAGAGACTATACGCCAAGGCCGCTGCGAGGCAGTGGAAGCACTAAATTCGAAACTCTAAATTCTAAACTTTAGGATTTAGAAATTAGGATTTAGGATTTCCGCTGTGAAACAGCGGTATGATATAGTCCGAACTGCATAGCGATATACAGAGATAGGCAGAAATGTCCTATCCCGTAATGAAGTTTGGAATTTTAATCATTCGAATTTGTTTTAGAAATTAGAAATTCGGATTTAGAAATTCCAATTTTGTTACGCAGTAACAAAATTGTAGATACCCTTGTAGTCCACGCCCTAAACGTTGCCGACTAGCTATCTTGAGTATCGACCCTCGGGGTGGCGAAGCTAACGCGTTAAGTCGGCCGCCTGGGAAG
>Ga0155700_115_pt1 | contig 41293 bp, 43 predicted proteins | sample RifCSPlowO2_01_FD_107357 | JGI IMG/M metagenome (GOLD analysis project Ga0155700, IMG submission 107357) | Parcubacteria group bacterium RIFCSPLOWO2_01_FULL_48_18 | reverse complement strand
ACAACCAACGCCTCACCAGAGGTCTTTTCATACGCAATGTCAAACCGCGGCAGGTTGCCGTCGCCCACGGTGATGTTCCATTCGCTTGACCAGGAACTCCCATTCCAGCGCTGAACGTAGAGCGTTCCGCCGGTCGTCTGAATACCGACAAGAGTCTCATCCCGCGTCGGCGCGGATTTCACCACTACGTGTCTGATGGTTGCCGCTGCCGCGTTTATGCTTGACTCAGGGTCTTCCCAGCTCTGCGTAGAAGAAGTCCATATACGGGCTCTTGGGGTTGTGACCGTGCCCTCGCCATATATGATCCTGCCGTCTCCTTGATCTACTGCCTGCGCCTCCTGAACAGCAGGCTGGAATAACGACATACCAGACAACATTGCGCCAACCACAAGACCGCTCAGGAGGAGAACGGCGAGCGATATGCGGGCGGAACGGGAAATTAGAATATATAATTTATCATTGGGCATATATGATTTCTATAATGTTTCAAAACGGTTTCATTAATTACTGCGGTTCAAGGCGAAAACACGCGCCTCCGCCAGAACAATTTGTATTCCCGCGATCTACGGCTGTCGATGTAGTAATATTAGTCGTGGTGCTCGTTGCGGAAGCTGCCGTTGAGGTTGCAATGCCCGACCAGTCGCTTTGTCCCAGGGCTTCATCAAGAGAACGGGTAACGTATTGCGTCAATGCCACATCCGGAGATCCGGAGGCAGAAACCACGACAGTCACCTTTTGTGTTCCCGGATCATCACGGGAAGGATTATACGCGCTCTCAATCGATCCTGTCACCGGATCCCGAGAAACATTATCAATAAACATCTTTCTCGCGTACGTTGTTCCGCCCACTACAACCGTTTCTGTGCCGGTTGCAAGAATCCATGTGGAAGAAACTTTCGGATAATAGGGGTTTAGAATCCCTTTCGATGTAGATGCATCTCCTGTCCCGTCAGGCGGCAGATACATCCTATTCCACCCTTGCGACCCCGCATCGTTACTGAAAATAATCGCTCTAAGCGCCTCGGTTGCCTCTTGCGTCAATCGCACGGCAGCTGCGCGATCTTTGCTCACTCGAGTTGTGCGTACGCCGACGCTCATGAGTTGCGAGCCGACCCCAACTAAAAGAACAATGACGGCAAGCGCAATAATAATCTCTAATAATATAGAACCATTCATGCCCGTATGGCGTATCATACTATGGTCAACTTGATGATTCCTCGCCAGCTCTGTGGCGCGGAAGTTCATTCCGTCGTGATTCTCCCCTGCGGTGTTACGGTTACCGATCGGGTGATAGTTATATTTCGGCCTTTAATGCTCACAGTGATATTAGACGACGTAGCAACGGTTCCGGTTCTTTTTTCAAATACAACATCAATAAGATTGCCCGATGCGGGAGTGGCATACACTACCGATGCCGCAAGGGAGAATTCTTGCGTCTTGGTGGCATTGTCATACGCACTGCCCCTGAAAAGATCAAAATAGGGCTGCGTATCGGTTGCGTTATGGAACCTCACGCCCCATTTTTCGAAGCCTTCCCCGCTGATCGCGCTTGATTGCGCATCGCGGAGTACGGACTTTATGATCTTTATGTCCTCATCGAGTTCAAGGCGGCTCAAATAATTGAAGTAATAATTGAATCCCGCCGCCGAAAGAAGCGCGAGCACCGCAATGACAAGTATCAACTCTATCGCGGTAAACCCCGTTAGATATCCTCTTTGAAAATCAGTGCTTTTATTCAATTTTTGGTAAGCAGTTCTATTATTTCTGGTTTTCAAGTTGGAGTTTTCAATATCTAACGGGGTAAGGCTCTTGATTGGCTCGACGGCTCGACAGCTCAATAGCATAGTAATAGCTTAAGGTTTCGTTAGCTCGTTAGTTACTAAACGCCAAAGGCGCTAAGCGGTGAAGCCGCTGTCCAACTAACCGAGCGATCCCACAAACTGATGTATCGGCAACAGCACGGACAACGCGATGGAACCGACAATAATCCCCATCGCCAATAACAGAAGCGGCTCAAGCAAACTCACCAAGTTCCGCAACAACCTATCAACCTCTTCCTCGTAAAAATCAGAAACCGTGTCAAGAGATTTTTTGAGCGTGCCGCTTTTTTCTCCTGCCGCGACCAAGCTTACCACAAGCCTTCCGAACATTTCCTCTCTTTTCCTGAACGTGTCGGCAAGAGACGACCCCCTTTTCAGTTCTTCTATGACTCCTTCGAGTTCGTCTTTATACCGTTCATCGTCTACCACGCTTGAGGAAACATTAATTGCCTCTATAATTGATGCGCCGCTCTCCGTCATGTTGCCCAACGCGCGCGAAAAACGCGCAATGGCCAATTTCTGCAAAAGAGCGCCGAACACCGGAAGCCGCTTTAATAATCTTCGGAACCACCTTTTTCCAAAGCGGCTTCTGTAAAAAATATAGCATGCGGCCAAAATGCCTAAAAAGATGCCGACGGTAAGAGAGGAATTGCGGCTCAGCAAGTCGCTCACGGCAATGAACGCCTTTGTAATTGCCGGCAGTTCAACTTCCGCCTGCTGGAATACCTTTACAAGTCTGGGGAAAACGAACGTGAGCAAAAGCACGATGAGACCCATTGACGCAACAAGTAAAATGACCGGATATACCAGCGCAGCTTTTACCTTTCGCATAAGTTCGTAATCTCTGATTACTTGGTTTCCAAGCATATCCAGATTCTCTTCCAGTTTGCCGCTTGCCTCTCCCGCCTTGATTAATCCGACAAATATCGGTGGGAAGTATTTTTGATAGAAGGAAAAAACGGCAGAAAGCGGCCTCCCGCTCTCCAGTACGCGTTTCGCATCTTTGATAATAGCAAGCATAAGCGGATTCTTTGTTTCTCCGATCAGCACGTCCAATCCTTCAGAGAGGCTTAGGCCTGCGCGTACGACCACCGCAAGATGTTTCGTCATCAGGATTTTATCAACCGCGGAAACTTTCCTAAAGAAAAAAGCGCCAAAGCCTCGCCCGCCTCCAATTCCTCCCCTTTTTTCGAGATTCAAAATAACAAAACCGTCCCGCAAGAGCGAGTCGGCCGCAGCGTCTTTATCTCCGGTTTCAACTACGCCAGATTGCACGCTCCCCTGTTTATCGATGGCTTTGTAGAAATAATAAGGCATCTTACGCTGGAATTTAGAATCTAAAATCTGGAAAACCTTTACTCGTTTTATTCGCTGATAACCCTCAACACTTCTTCCATGGTCGTGGTTCCGGCTTCTACTTTTTGGAGGCCGTCTTCAAACATCGTTTTCATTCCTTCTTTTTGCGCTGCATCCCGAATAACGCCCGCGGGGCTTTGCTTTAAAAGCAATTCCTTGATCGTATCCGTCACATTCAAAACCTCGAAGATTCCAATCTGGTCTCGATAGCCTGTATGGTTACACGCATGACAGCCTTTTCCTCGATAGAGCAACGTCGGCATCTCAAATGATTTTATCCCGACGATCCTTGCGTTATCCCGCAGCGATTTTTTTGCCTCTTCCGTAATATCATAACTTGAAATGCAGAAAGAACAGTTCTTTCGCACAAGCCGCTGCGCAATCACCAGTCGCAATGCCGACGACACCAAGAAAGGCTGCCCTCCCATATCGATAAGCCGAGGAATGGTGCTCGGCGCATCATTGGTATGGAGCGTGGAAAGAAGCAAATGGCCGGTGAGAGCCGCATGAATCGCGATATCAACCGTTTCCTTATCGCGGATCTCTCCTACCATGATGATATCCGGATTCTGCCTTACAATAGACCGAAGTCCCGTGGCAAACGTCAAACCGGCTTTTACGTTCACCTGCATTTGGTTTACACGAGGCATATCGTATTCCACCGGGTCTTCAATGGTCGTGATATTCACTTGCGGAGTATTTAAAATACCAATCATGGAATACAGCGTCGTCGTCTTTCCGGAACCGGTCGGCCCGGTAACTAAAATCATTCCATGAGAAGCCTTAAGTCCATTCGCGACCGCATCCAAATTCTCTGACGATATGCCCAATTCATAAAGCGTGAGCGGCCTCAACGACCCTTTCAAAAGACGCATTTCCGCCTTCTCGCCGTGGAAAGCCGGAACGACCGACACCCGTACATCCACGAAATGGCTTTCGTGCGGGAATCGGAAACGGCCGTCTTGCGGAAGATGATGCACATCGATCTGAAGTTGCGCTATAACCTTGATGCGGGCCACGATGATCGGTCCAATTTCTTTCGGAAGAGACAAAATTTCCCTTAATATGCCGTCGATACGATACCGCACCAAAAAATACTCCGGCATCGGTTCAAGATGGATATCCGAAGCGCCAAGCGTAATCGCATGCTCGATGATATTATCGAGCACGGAAATAACGGGCAGCGCCTTCACCGCCTCCGCAATATTTCCTTGCGCGCCGCCCTCGCGAAGCGATTTCTCGATATTTTCCTCGATGAGACGGTTAAAATCCTCCTTGATTTTAGATTTATATTTTTTGAGCGCCTGCCGCAAGCTTGCAAGAGTCGTCATGTGCGGTTCAAGCTCAATCTCCAATCTTGCTTGAAGATAATTCAAGGTATCAAAATCCAGCGGATCAACCATTGCAAGTTTTCCAATTCCTTTCCCGCGATTAACGTCAAAAAGGATGACGCTCTTATTCTTTGCATAACCTTCGGGAACCGCTTCCAACACTTCCGGATTCAAATCCACTTTATCTAAATTCACAAAGGGTATTTTAAGCGCAGTGCCGATCGATTCTGCCAAAAATTGCTCTGAAATAACGCCGCGGCCGATCAATATGTCAATGACATCAATCTTGGTACGCACGGATTCTTCGTCTGCCGCCGCATAATCTTTCTCTCTCACCAATCCGGTGCCCAATAAAATAGTTTTGAGTTCGTCTTTAAGAAGATACATAAAAGCCCCTCATCACTGGTTTATCTCATTATATCACCAATCTTTCCCCTTTTAAAATCAAAAAAGCGGGCATCGTATAGAAGATCCGCTCATCGCTTTAATCCGCCCGAGGTTTTCAGCAGGGCTTTAACACGCGGTCGCCGTACAATTCAGAATGTCCAGTTTATTGCCAACTTCAAGCATATAGCGATTATTGCCCCCGTCAACTTCTTCTTTATTGTCAACACTATTCGCCGTTTCGTAGGCAATGCTTTCTAGGTCGGCGTTAACCTCGAACGTGGAGTCGTCCTCGTCGCACATATATCGATACACCGTGTCCGTGGAAGTGACATTGGCAACGTCCGCAATGCGATTGAGCGGATCTACCGGAAAGTTTGAAATAGGAGCTCCTCCGGTCAATTGAGAAAGATTTATCGGAATCCATCCGTTTCCGTTTGTCAGCCCGAGATTAATAAAGGCTTTCTGGGACGATGTTGCATTAGGACTATCAAGAGAGCCGTCAGTACTCGTTGCGCCCGGAGCATCCGAAGAATAACTAAGATAAAGCGTTTTGTTCCCGGTCGAATTCTTACACGTAGGCATGCCGCTCTGATTATCCAACTGAATCGTCGAGGTGGAAATAAGATAAAGCCCGAGGGCGGTTTTTACGGTAGCCAAATCAGAGAGTCGTTGGGCATCGCGGCTCTTTTTAAGCGTTTCTGCCGGGTTAAGCACAAAAATAACCACCGCGGACAATACGGCGATAATCCCAACCACAATAATCATTTCAAGCAGAGTAAATCCTCCTGTTTTTCTTCTATTTCGAGAACAGTTTTTATTATCTAAAACCATACCGTCGATCATTGATAGCTTATAATTACTGCCCACCTTCCTCAAACAATCAGGCCCCAAACAAGGGGTAGCAGCAACTATTCTTTTCTATTGATTTTATTATATCATAAAGTAGGGGGTGTAGGCCTAAACTGTGGATAACTGTAAATGAGTTTGAGAGTGCTGCCGCCTCTGTTATCATAATCTTTATAGACTTTCTTTCTTCTCAAAGAATATATTCATGGCCGTTCAAAAAACCAAATCCTTCCGGATAAAATTGCTTTTGGTCATACTCGCTCAAATAGCGCATCTCGCGGCGTTTTTCGTATTCCGCCAACAAATCGGAAGCGCCATATTCATAGTATCGGCGCTGCCGGCGATCGGTGGGACGTTTTTGTTCGGTTTCAAAGGAGGAATTACGATAGCCGTCATCAATGTCCTGCTTAACGAGCTGCTGAATCGTTTAACAGGGGCGTCAATGGATAGTACGGCCTCTCTTCTCGGCGCAGCAACACTCATCTTCGCGGTAGCTGCAATCGGTTATATTCGTGACACGCATAGACAACTCCGAAGAGAAGCAGAAGAGAAAACCAAGGAAGCCGCGCGAGACGAGGCAATCTTAAAAAATATCGGCGAGGGTTTGGCAGTGGCGGACGAAGACGGCAAAATAGTATTCATGAATGAGGTCGGAGAAAAAATCCTTCGCTTCAAATACGGGGAATACATGGGAAAATCATGGATCGAGGCACTTCCCCTTTCCTACGAAACAGAAGAATTCACTCCGTTCTATGAAAATCCGCTCAATCCGGCCTTAACCGCCGGGAAAAAAGTTTCAATCACTACCCACTATATTGAACGGAGGGATAGAACAAAATTTCCCGCAAAAATTACCGCTACGCCGATCGTCTTAAACGACGAAATAATCGGGGCCGTGGCCATATTCCGCGACATTACCGAAGAAATAGAGATAGACCGCCTGAAAAATGACTTCATTAACCTAGTGTCGCATCAGATGCGCAGGCCGATTTCCAATGTTCGGCTATTCCTCGAACTGCTGCTGTCAGAAGAGATCGGCGCGCTCACGGAACAACAAAAAGAGCTCTCCCAACGTACACATCAGACAACCATCGAGCTCATCAGTCTTATCAATGTATTCCTGAAAATAAGCCGAATCGGGGGCGCCTCGAGCGTTGGCGGCGAACCAACCGATCTGGTACAAGCAGCCGGCATTATTCTTGAAAAACTGAAGCCGCAGCTGCAATCGAAACACATCGAAGTCGCGTTACATTCTCCTCCCTCAAAGCTGCCGGCAGTATCGCTCGATCGCCTCTTATTCGACGAAGTGTTGGAAAATCTTTTGATGAATGCGATCAAATATTCTCCCGACGGGGGAACAATTGATCTCCGCATGACGTCGAAAGAAGACGACATCCTGATTGAAGTACAAGATAACGGTATCGGAGTTCCGCTCGAAGAACAACCCATGATTTTTAAGAAATTCTTCCGCGCGTCGAATGCCAAAAACCTCAACCCCGAAGGAGACGGCATCGGACTCTACCTGGTGAAAAGCCTCGTCAGCATTTGGGGAGGCGACATCTGGTTCAACTCGAAAGAGAATGAAGGAGTTACTTTCTCTTTTACCATCCCCCGTAATCCACAGGAGCGAAAATCCCCAAGTTCGACCCTATGATATAATTCTTTTATGGACACTGCTACGGGCATTAAAAAACCATACATCCTCATGATCGAAGACGATGATTTTTTGACACGGATGTATGAAATGAAGTTTTCCGCCCTAGGGATCGGACTGAAGGTAATTTCCGACGGAAAAAAAGCGATGAATCTATTGCGCGACGAAACGGTTGAACCCCCGTCATTAATCCTTCTGGATTTAATGCTTCCTTTTGCATCCGGGTTTCAAATTCTGGACAAAATCAAAAAAACTCCGGGATGGGAACAGGTGCCGGTCATTGTCGTTTCCAATCTCGGACAGGACGCAGACATACAAAAAGCGCTCCGTCTCGGAGCAAAAGAATACTTCATTAAAGGAAATACTGCCTTGAGCGAAATGATAGAACGAATTTTGAAATACATAAACCCCGTTACAAAATAACCGAGGATTTGTGGACCAGCGAGCGTCATAGAAAACGAACGAATTTATTATTTTCATCCACAAGAACACTTTTTGAATTAATGGGTTGGTCTGTTAGCTCAAATCCCATCACGATAATCTCTTCTCCTTTTTTAATAAGATGCGCGGCGGCGCCGTTCATGCAGACAATCCCGGAATCTCGCTTGCCGACGATAATATAAGTTTCGAGGCGGGCCCCGGATGTATTGCTCACCACCAATACTTTCTCTCCCGGCCAAAAACCAGCTTTGTCAATAAGCTCCTCGTCAAGAGTGATGCTCCCGATGTAATTCAAGTCAGCGTCGGTAACTACGGCTTTGTGGACCTTTGAGCGCAAAACGAATCTCATGATTCGATTTTAAACACGCGATGAAAAAATTTCAATTATGAAAGAAAAAGCCGCTAAAGACTTCCTTGAGGATCAAAGTGGGGATCAACTGATAAGTCTCGGCCTGGCCTATTTCTCGCCAACAATGAGCCCATACCTAAAATTACCAGATTTAAACCCTCGACGCATAGACCTAAAAGCTTTTAGGAAATTAAAAATATCTTTACCGTTGATAAGCGCTCGTAGCCAGTAAAAGGGTCTTAAATAATTACTGGCAATCTCCCAGGTTTTTTGTACGTTTTTACTGATATCTTGTGAAGTAATTATTTGTAACCCTCTTTCTTTTAGTAGGTTTTCATAATCGCTCATCGCTTCAATTTTCGGCGTCAGCATACCTTTTTCAATCGGTTTTATGAATCTTTCTCTTTCTTCAAGTCCTATCTCTTCGCCCTGAAACCAATCGGCTAATATAAACTTCCCTCCGGGTTTTAATAACGCTGTAGCATCTTTGAAGAATTTTTCTTTTCGAGGAAAGTGTGAGATTGACTCCACTGCCCAAATTACATCAAAGAAGGTTTCAGAAGAAAACTTCATGTCCTCGGCGTCCATAACTAAGAACGTGGCATTTTTAACCTCCGCACTTTTCGCTTTTTTATTGGCCATCTCGGCCTGGACTGGGGAAATAGTGATTCCTGTAACTTCTGCGCAAAGATGATTGGCAAGATAAATACTACTACCGCCTAAGCCACAACCAACATCTAAAATTTTGGCGTCTTTTTGAACCTGACCGATCCTAATTAATTCGCGAATTAAATTTTCTTGAGCCTCTTCTTTGGTTTCATTCCCCTTCAACCAAAGGCCATGATGAATATGCTCGCCCCAAAGTTTTAAGTAAAACGGAGTTATTAAGTCGTAATGTTTTCGAATAAGATCTTTCATCGATTTAACGAATTGATGCTCCTCGGACGGACTATCCGGAGACCATTTCCGCCCATAATATTACTCCACCGAGGACCTTGAATTGCTTTATTTTCAGTCCCGATCGTACCGCGATCTTCTTTATATCTTCCTTGCTATACGATTTTGATTTTAGACCGCTGTATGAATAGAAGACCTCATTCTTTTCGTCAACTTTCTTCAGTTTAATACCAACGGTCCTGTACCAATTTTCTCGCTCTTTTAGGGTTCCCTTAAGATAAACTGTTATGAAAATACTTCGCTTGGTTATCTTCCCCAGATTTTTTAAAACCTTCGCTTCGTCTTTCACGTTGCCAAGCGTGTTCCAAGCACAAAGACTATAATCGAAATAATGGCCGGGAAAATGAGAGGCAAGAGTTTCCAAGCTTAACTTTTTGATTCGGACATTTTTATAATGACCAGCGATACGCCGAGCTTCTCCAAGCATTAACGTGGCATTATCAACCCCGACGAATTTTTTAACCGATGGCGCAAGATAAGGAATTAATCTGCCGATACCGACACCCGCTTCCAGAACCCTGTTTGCTCCCCGAACCTTCCTTTGCAGAAGCGTTTTTTCTTCTTTGATATACCTTCGATATTCAGCCGGATAGTATTCGGGGATAAGCGCTTTAAATTTCCCCTTAAAATCAGCCCCTTCGAAGAATTTATCTTTCATAACATTATTATATACCTCTGAATTCGAACCTACCCTTACGAAACCATTTCCACTTTATCGCTATGGACGCGCGCAAGAGCGACAAGACCAAAGACAATAAATAATGTAAGAGCGGTTGCGGCAAGTCTGTACCTGCCAGCTCCCAGCGAGAGCAAATTTGTAGCGATGAGTCCCCAGACAATAGGCCCAACAAAAGAGGATGCCCTTTCTACGAGACCGAAGTAGGCAAACGCTAAATTGTGATTATTTTTCGGCGCCAGATAACTCATAACCGATCGGGAAACGGTCCAGTTCGCGCCAAACCAGAGGCCCATCACAGTAACCGCAACAAGAAACAGGTGATAGTTTTGAAGAAGTGCGACAAAAGGAAGTATTAAAATCCATCCTGACAGAATGAACGCAAGCGTTCTTTTGTGGCCGAAGCGGTCTGCTACAAACCCGGAAATTATGCCGCCGACAGCCGAGGTTGCAAGAATTCCTAACAATATATAAGTTTTGGTTGTATCTGATATTTGCCAAACTTGCTCTAAGAATATGGGAAAATTATTTGCGGCGGTAAGGATTGCGTCATTAAAGAGAAAATAAGCGGCGAGGAAGGCTGGAATGCTTGGGTATGCAAGCAAGTTTTTTGTGTCATATAAAGATGCTTTTATCTCTTTTCGCGGGGAAAAAGATATACGCTCTTTTTTTGGTTCTTTAAAAAATAGAATCGTCGGCAGCGCGAACAGAAGAAAAACAAAAACGGACGGCAAGAGAGTTTCCGCCCTCGGAGAACTACTGAAAAAGTTTATACTTCCGTTTGCAAAGGGCAGAACTAAAATAAGCCCGGCGATTTGCCCCATATAGTTCGCGGCAATCCCATATCCCGATATTTTCCCCCGTTCCGATAGCAAGGAAATATCATTAATAAGCGGGGTATAAAAAGTGAAAGATAGGAGATAAAAATAAAGACCCAGCGTAAAAGTAACCAGAGCCGAAACATTGTTCCCCGTAACTGCAAATATCGCGCATAGCCCGTAAAACACTGCCGTGCCGATTGTCGTGTATCGGAGTCCCGCAATACGCCGCCAATATTTGTCCAAGAGAACGCCGGTCGTCGGCACGGTGAATAAGAGCAGGACAGCAGAGATTGTAAACGTTAAGTTAAACCATATATCTGCTACGCCGCGATCTATAACAATCCACTGTGAAAAGTAAAGAAAAAACACTATCGACACTATTGAATTGGCGAAATCGTATGAAATCCAGAGAAATACATTTTTCCGATTATTCATATTTGACGATCGGTTCGCTTTCCAGAACCAGAACCGTAAAGGGTTATGCTCTGCTTAATGGGTTATCTCAATTTTATATTAACCGGCTGGCGTGTCTCGTGTGCATCCTATTCCAATGCCTTGGCGACAATCCCGTCGTTCCACGTCAGTACAAACTCAGGGTGAAATTTAGTGCCAGACTCCATCATTTTTTTAATTTCTTCTGGCCCGAAAAACTGTATCTTTTCAACTTCCCCCAGGTCCGGCGCGAATGGACCATTGTGTTGGACTTTGTATATCCAAAGATCAGTTTCTCGGGTAACGCCTGGCTTCCAGGCCTGATAGGTATAATGCTTGCGAGTTATAAATTGCGCATCTACTTCAACACCAAGCTCTTCGTGCACCTCCCGTTCAGCTGACTGTTTTTCTTCCTCGCCCTCATCAATTCCACCACCCGCTGCAAAATCCCAGTGCGATGGAAACGAGTCATCATGCACTGCACGCAATTGAAGAGCCAATTCGCCCCTGTCGTTAAAAATCACTACTGCTGAACTTTTCTTATGCTCTGTCATGTATAGTTTGACAATTATATCGCTTCCACTAACTTATGTAAGTGGCGCGTCTCGAGCGGGATAATTCATCGAGCTCATCGAATCTGTCATTCGACCCTGAAGGGTCTCAGACCCTGAACGGGAAGACCCTCAGGGTCTGAACGACTCATCGAGCCTGAGGCTCTCAGAGCCGAATGGCCTGAGGCTCTCAGAGCCGAATGGCCTATCACGAGTTGGCTTGCACTGAGCTTGCCGAAGTGCTGCCGGGCTTGGACTCAAAAATCATAAAATAGGGAAATTCTTTTAAATTCTCCAATATTTTCGTCCGCATATTTCTTATAATCAATACCCTTCTTTTTGGATATCGCAAGTTGAATCAAGCCATAGGCTCCTTCAGCAAAGTAAACTACCGCTTTCATAATTTGCATCGCTTCGTAAAAACGGGGTTCGTTTTTGCCAAGATAAACCTTTACCAAAAATTCGTCTTTCTTCAAATCCAGGCTTGCTTTTATCGAAAACATTGCCAAGTCATAGCGGGGATCGGCATTTCCGGAATATTCCCAATCCAACAATTTTAGTTTACCGGAAGGTGTTTCTAAAATATTTTCAAGCATCAAATCAAGGTGACAGGGCGTGGTTTTGCGGCCAGCTTCCAGTCTTTCTTCTATTTTTGTGAGGGTTTCAAGATGCAAATTTATATCTTTAGGAAGCCTTATTCTTCTTCTTTCAGCGAAAGAAATATAGCGGCGGATCCGATCAAAAGAACTGAGATTACCCTTGAGTTTCGGTCCTCGATGGAGGGAACGGAGCAGGTGGGCAATTTTTTTGATCCTTAAGAGTGTTTTTGCTTTTTTGGGCGTCAATATTTTCCCGGGCAGATACTCGATAATTAAAAGCCGCTGTCGCGGGTAGTAGGCGGTAATTCTTGCACCTAAACCAAGAGAGAAGGCAATTCGGTAATTGTAAATTTCTTTCGGGCGGCTAAGTTCAAGGTATTTAAGAGTATCCGGCGCAAAACGGGCGACGTAAATTTTCTTCCCCATTTTCACAAGATAATTATGATTGGTCATACCCCCTTTAAGAGGGGATATTTTAATTTTTCTGCCTTTCCAAATAGGGAGGGTTTTTAACGCAACAACATACTGTTTCATGGTAATTTTCTAAGGAACTGACTGCGATACTTGCTACTTAAAATTGGGTCACCGCGACTATCAAGAGGGACTTTGTCTACAAGCAGAGCTTCGGTGTCGATTTCTGAAACAACGCGTTGGAGGTCGGGGGAATTCGCGATTTGTGCATTCAATTCCGCTAAAACCTCCTCATCCTTAATTACTAGGATGCCCCTTTGACCAGAAACATGGTGCTCCTTCAGTTTCGTTCCGCTGCCAATATCTCCGCGAAGGGAATCGCCGACAATAATAATACGATCCTTTGGTATTTCAATGCCTTTTTCTCGAAGACGATTCATAAGATATTCCATCGCTTTCTCTTTACCGCCGCCCTCCATTGTTTCATCGGCCGCAATATCTATAAAAAGGTCTGAAAGGCCGAGATATTTCGCTATTTTTCGGGCAGCAATATTTTCATTGGCTGTCATCAGAACCATGGGAATGCCGAGACGATGGTACAATTCGGCTAAACGAAAAATTGGTTTAACTTTAGCTGCCTCGAATTGCTCCGGATTTTCTTCAAAAAATTTATCGGCTCGTCGGGCCACTATTTCCGCAAAACGTTTACGATATAAATCCGCTTGTTCGTGAGCGGGCGTGCCCAAACTGTCTATTTCTTCTTGATGTTCTTTAAGTCTTTCCCTTACGTAGACTTCAGCGTCTCGCCAACTCTCTTTGCCCCCTTCATAAATACATTGCATTCGATCGAACTCACGAAATGAATTGCCCAAACCCCAACCCGCACGGAACGTTTCTGTGATTTCTCGAGGATCAACATTTGGAAATAACTCTTTGATCGCTCCGTCGTAAATAAACCTCAATTCCGCTAAAGTGGCATCAATATCGAAAAACGCCAATGCCCGCGGCTTACCGTCTTTTTCAAGCTTGACGGCAATTTCCTTATTGGTACCGTCAGCAGATTCAATTTCAGAGCGAATGAAAACCCTCTTGGTTTCTTGATGTTCTTGTTTTCGTTCAGGTAAATATTCCATGAATTTGGCTACAGAGGATCCGATCGAATCGTCTCGGCCTATTCGTCCTGAGCGATATCGAAGGAGGACTGATAAAACCTACGTTTCTTGTTTTTTGTTCCAGTTCGAGTTCCGGACGGGTGCAACTATGCAGGGGCTTGAGTGTTTTTTCTAGACATTGCCAAACAAAAACCCATGCTTACCGCAATTATAAACAAAGACGCGCCAACAATCCACACTGTGTTATGATCAAACTATGCGAATGTCTAAACGTCCATCGGATGAACTACGAAACAAAGATTACGAGCCATTTCACATAACGGAAGAGGGTTTGAACCGCCTGCGGGAAAAACTTGCGCGTTTGAAGCACGCGTTGCCCGACCGCATTGAGGAAACTAGAAGGACAGCCGCCTACGGTGACCGGTCGGAAAATGATGAATATAAGACTGCAAAAGCGACCCTACGCCGCACGAACTGGCAGATTTTGAATATCGAAAACCAAATAAAACGGGCGGTGATAATCAAATTCGGCTCTGGCGCCTCGGGCACGATTCAGATTGGCTCCACTGTTGTGCTTGAAGTAAACGGGGCGAAAAAGATTTTCCAAATCCTGGGCCCGCACGAAACCGATCCTGCCAAAGGACGCATTTCGTATCAATCGCCCCTCGGCGCAGCTCTATTAAACCACAGCAAAGGCGATACCCTTGTAATCCAAACGGGGGGCGGTTCTAGAACGTATCGCATCCTTGAAATCCAATGATACTGGATATGATTGCCCCCACCAACATCTGAGTTCTCTAAAGCAGTTAAATTATCCGCATGTGCAATTATTTTCTGCTTCTCCGCATTTTCTGCATTTTACGCGCATCATCGCTCCTTCTATGCATTTCTGCCAGTGAGAAGGATCAAAATGGGACGTGGTATATCCGCATTTCGGACATTTAAAACCATCTCCATCCCCGTGGCACATGGTGCAATGCTTGGAGGAAAGATCTTTTATAGAGCCGTAGGTCATAATCCTTTACTTTTGGCGACTCTTATTGGGGTAGCCCGTGTTGCTCCGATGTTCCGCACTTATTCCCTCGCTTACGCTCGGGACGCTGAATTTTTCAGCCACTCGCTTCGCTCTTGGGAAAAATTCGCGGCTGCCGGGCAGGGATTCGAACCCCGATAAACGGCTTCAAAGGCCGCTGTCCGACCATTAGACGACCCGGCAATTACTGATTTTCAATTTTTCTTATTATTGCCTCTTTTTCTATTCTACGGCCTTTAATCTTTCTTTCATAATTTCTGGCGTCTTTTTCTAATTCGAATTTCTTCGTAAAAACTAAGTCAAACGGACGGTAATGCTTGGTAGATTTTACAAAACCTTTATTATGCTCGGTAAACCTATCCTGTAACCTATTGGTACTCCCAACATAGTACCATCTTTCACTTTTACTTTTTAACAAGTATACGTACCACATTTGTCCTACCATTAGACCTGCCTGCGCAGGCAGGCGACCCGGCAATAAATTAGGATCTAGAAATTTATAATGCGAACCGCATAATCTTGTAAGAATAATGCGGTTTTTTGCCCATGCTAACATCTACCACTATGCCAATGATATAATAAATACGATACCGGCACAAGGCAAAAATGCCTTTTACGCTCCACCATATCCCCCGTTCCTACTGAATGGAAACCAGTTTTATATTCACAACCATATTTGTTCAAAAAACTCAAAAATTTTCTGATCGGAAATACGCTTCCGACGACTGCTGTAAAGCATGAACGCCTATCCAATCCTCAAGGATTGGCTATTTTTGCGTCGGACAGCCTATCGTCCACTGCATATGCGACCGAGGAAATACTGCTGGTGCTTGTGTTGGCCGGAAGTTCACTTTTACTCTATTCTTTACCGATTTCCATAGCAATCGCGGGACTGATTTTTATTACCGTACTTTCGTATCGGCAGATTATCCACTCACATCCTATGGGTGGAGGCGCATATGAAGTCGCAAAAAAGCATTTAGGAGAACTGCCCTCGCTTCTCGTTGGTGCATCATTGATTTTCGATTATATACTCACTGCCGCAGTAAGCGTGAGCGCTGGCGTTGCCGCGATAACCTCAGCATTTCCGCAATTTTTCGATTACAAAACCGCCATGGGCATCGGCGTTATCTTTTTTCTTATGGTTATGAACCTGCGCGGAGTCAGGGAGTCAGGAAAGCTATTCACCGTACCGCCGTATCTCTTTACCGGCTCTCTTTTCATCATGATTGGCGTTGGCGCATTTAAATATTTTAGCGGCGGCCTTTCTCCTTCCGCATCCGGTCTTGTTCCGCAAGAAGGCTTAGGGCTAGCCTCGGCTTTCATCGTCATCCGGGCTTTTGCTGCAGGCTGTACTGCAATGACCGGCCTAGAAGCAACCGCGGATGGAGTTCAATCGTTTAAACCGCCGGAGGCGCATAACGCAAATAAAATATTGATATGGATGGCAGTTATTCTGTCAATTATTTTTGCGGGCATTAGCGCACTTGCGTATTTGCTTCACATAGTTCCTCAGCCTGGAGAAACAGTCATTTCTCAAATTGGCAGAAATATATTCGGCGAAGGCGCTTTTTACTTTTTGATACAATCTTCCACAGCGCTTATCTTGCTTCTCGCGGCCAATACGCCATTTGCAGGTCTTCCCAAGTTAAGTTCTATATTGGCAAAGGAGCGATATTTGCCGAGACAATTTTTTACGCTCGGCTCCCGCCTCGTCTATGCAAACGGCATTATCGCCCTGGCGATCCTCTCGGGAATACTTATCTACGCATTCGATGCTAACACGCATAGCCTTATTCCTCTTTATGCTGTAGGCGTATTCATCGGCTTTACGCTAGCCCAGTGGGGCATGGTAAAACATTGGAAAGAACAGCTTCGTCTTCATCCCGAAGGGCCTTATCGAATAAAAAAAGCGATTAGCGCCATTGGGGCTATCACCACCGGAATTGTACTGTTCATCGTATTCATTTCGAAATTTTCCAATGGCGCATGGATAGTGCCCCCTTCGCTTTTTCTACTTATTGTCCTGATGCGCGTCATTCACGCTCATTATCGTTCCGTTTCCAGCCAGCTTTCTCTTCTCAAAAATCCTCATCCCAAAATCTTGCCCCAGCGGACCGTTATTCTTCTCGTTTCCGGAGTCCACCAAGGAACCATTAAAGGCCTCGAGGCGGCAAAAAATATCCGCCCTGCGCATCTTAAAGCGGTGCATGTTGCCATCGACGCCGAAGAAACAGAAGTGGTAAAAAAATTATGGAAAAAATATGGAGAGGGCGTTCGGCTCGACATCCTCCCCTCTCCTGAACGAAATATCATAGAACCGCTTATCAACTATGTTGAGAGGCTTGACAAACAATGGAGAGATGACACCATCATTCTGGTTATTCCAGAATTCGTTCCGTCTCGTCCATGGGAACATGTTCTTCACAGTCAAACGGCCATGCAGCTACGCTGGGCCCTAAGCCACCGCGAGGATGTTGAAATTCTCGATGTGCCGTATCGGCTTAAACACCACTCCTCGCTTAATATAGCCAGAGTTACCATGTATACGCTCAAGGATATGCTTGAATTGCTATGGTCAGAGACATATCGCGTGGGAAAAAAAGCGAAAAGAACATTCAATCGTCTCAAAAACAGCAGATGAAGCTCCGCGGGTTTACACCCGCGGTATTTTTTACCTTGAGATACCGCGGAGCGGAATCCGTCGTAGCCTTTACACGACTTCGCTAAAGCTTCGGCGGATCCGCCCAGCATTCATCCTCATGCCTAAGCTTGCATATGGTACGGGGCGAAGACGGATAAATGCGCGGGCGAACTGTGGGTTATATAGTGAAGCTCCGCCGACAGGAGTCGGCGGCTTCTTTCGATTCGGCGCGGAGCGAAACCCCGCACCGAAAGCCCTTCGGGCTTAGCACCTTCATCCCCAGACAGGAGTCTGGGGCTTTCTGGTGCGGGGAAATGTAACAAAGAGCGATTCGCCGATGCTAGTCCTCCTTTAATTTAATTCTGGCACTCTGCGTGGAAGAAATAATGGCATTATTACGCGAGATTTCAATATGGACATGGGCGGAGAGGATTAAATTAATGGAGGACTAGTGCTGACGTTGACTTAATTTTGATACCATCGTCGTCACAAAACGTTCCATGCATACAGCGTTTTTTTGTCATAGAGCAAGCAAAATTAAGTTAATGAAGTACTGGTTTATAAAAGGTTGTTCTTTTTCATCCAGTTATCATCGAAGAGTGTGCTTAGATAATTTCTTCCGGTATCAGGAAGCAACACAACAACTATGTCTTCCTCCGAAAGGTCCTTTGATATCTCAAGGGCGACAAAAACTGCCGTCCCGGCCGAGCTTCCTGTTAAAATCCCTTCCTCTTTTACCAACCGCCGGGCAGTCAGGTAAGCATCTTTATCGTTTACCATCACAATATCATCGATAAGACGAAGATCTATTGTCCCGGGAATAAAATCTTCTCCGATGCCTTCGGTTTTATATTGATGCGCTTGAGGTTTTTCGTGTCGGAACACATGGTGATAGATAGAACCCTCGGGATCTGCGCCGATCACCCGGATAGCCGAATTCTTAGTTTTCAAATACCGACTGGCTCCGGTTATCGTTCCGCCGGTGCCGATGCCGGCAACGAAATGAGTCACCTTACCGTTCGTATCGCGCCAGATTTCGGGACCGGTCGTTTCATAGTGCGCTTGAGGATTCTTTTGATTAGAATACTGGTTCGGCGAAAAGGAATTCGGCGTTTCCTTCACGATTCTTTCGGAAACTTTGTAATAACTGCGCGGATCGTCTGGCGCAACATTGGTTGGTGTCCGCACCACTTCAGCTCCATACGCGCGGAGCAAAAGCTCTTTCTCCATGCTAACTTTATCTGGCATCACGCACACCAAGCGATATCCTCTGAGGGCTGCAACCAAGGCCAATCCCAAGCCGGTGTTTCCCGATGTCGGCTCCACAATGACTCCGCCCGGTTTTAACCATCCTTCCGCTTCGGCATCCAGAATCATTGCAGCGGCAATTCTATCTTTGACGCCACCCGCAGGATTAAACGACTCGACTTTGGCTAAAATCAGCGGCTTTACCTCCTGTGCGATTTTATTCAATTTCACCAGCGGCGTGTTCCCGATAGTTTCCAATATGTTGGAATGGTATTTCATTGTTTTCTTTTGCCGACTTAGATTATACGATCGCCCCAAACCTTCTTTATGGCTCCACGCAATAGACAACGCCATGCACTACCCGAAATAATCTTCACACCAATTGATGTATTTCTTTCAATATGTCTTCCGGAATCGGCGGCGGCTGGCGCAAGGGACTAATCCCAGGATATCTCCAGCAGGAGATAATCTTTATTTTAGCCAGATGTTTCTGCAACGCCATTCTTTGCACAGATGATTGCTTCGCAATCAGTTTATACATTACCCAAATTTCGGTTTGATGTTTCGCAGTTGAACTTGCCGGCTGCATAACCGCCACCAAACCCGGAACAATGGCCTCTTCCTTACGTTTCGGCACGCGGAGCACCCGCCGGATCCGCTGCTCGGAAAGAGCATACTGCTTCATCTTCATTACCGCATGCTGCGTCCATGTGATAGATCGATCATTGCGCGGAACTTTAAACATACACCAATGAACATCTACTTAAAAATGCAACGATCGTCGTTTATTTAAGTAGCGAGATTAAACATGGAAAAACTGATAAGGAGCATGAGAACAATCTGCGATCCTATTCCTACAATGTTATGCGTGCCGTATAGTCGAATATCCGAATGCGTCCACGAATGAAATCGCTGAATGCTGATAAACGGTTCCCGCTTCAATGCATAATACACAAGTTGAAGAAAATCCGGAATCATACCCCCAATGATTCCGAGCGAAGCAATCAAGGCCGTATAGCCGTCCGCAGGACGGATAATCGCGAAGGAGAGCGCGGCGCCAATAGACGCATCTACTCCTGCGCGAAAAAAGTCCTTTACAAAAAGCCTATCAAAGCTGATTCGAATGCCGCGGAGCGTCTTTGGATCATGTTCAAGAGAACGAATCGGGTAATCCCAATGGGGTATGGCGTCCAACAGAAAATGGCTTGCGCATGCAACGAAAAAACCAAGTATAGGATTAGATCGGACAATAAGCGCCGCCGCCGCTCCGGCAACAGCATGAGTAGCCAGCATCATAGAATCCCCTTTTCAATATCTTTCATCTATTATATCGTATTTCTTCCTCGGCCTGAAAGCTGTGATTTCCGGATTGTAACTTGATTTTTGCAAAAAACCCGCCTTGTTCACCCCGTTACAAAAAAACCACGGAACGTGAGCCTATGGATGAATTGAATTCTGACCGATAAAATACCACTAGCGTAAGCTAGTGGCCACCTTGTAACGGGGTTCATAAGACGGGCTTCATTGTTTGGGATCTGATATAAAAGCCGACGGTTGGCGGGCCGTGCACCCCTCTTTATCCCACGTAATAAGGGCGCCGGGGAAATTTCTAAATACACCAATAAAAAGACCTTGAAACGCGACACCGAGCGCAATGCCCAAGCTGGCAACAAGGAAAAGACGGTACCAGCGAGAGATTACTTCTTTGGAACGAAACAGTACGCCCGTCGCCAGAGAATAAATCCCCAAAATACCGAACACAAGCCAGAATCCGCTCTTGGACGTAAACCACCCGTGGACCCCAAAGAAAATGCCGACAAGCAAGAAAAGAAACAACCCGACAGCAAAACATATATTCCCGTACCGCTTAAGCCAAGCGACGCTCCGAGTGGCAAGGGCGATAAAAGTAAGCGCAGAGAGTAGTGACCCCCATTGCCAATGGTGTTGATGCACATAACCAAAACAGGCAGAAGGAATTCCTTTCCCGGCAGAAGGCCAATCTCCGGATATAACTGATGAATAGAAAAAACCGGAGAAGAAAGAAATCCAAAAGAAAAACAGAATAACGTTCAACCACTTATCGAAAACCTTGTTGAATGTATCAACAAGCTGTTTCGGCACATGTATATGAGATTCAGGGATAACTTCACACCACACGAGAAGCCTAAGCAAGGCGTAAACAAGCCACAATATAAACTGCCGCACGAGAAGCAAAATGGCTCTGCTTGCCGCATATGCAGCTGCAAGGCTAAAGACTCCAGCGATGGGCAAATTAATATCTTTACCCGCCATGTCAATCCAAAGCAGCGTTCCTATAACAATCATTGCCACCAGATAGGATTTCGAGAGGGGCGCTTCATCAAAACGCCTAAAAAAGTCAATAACCCCCCTCGCAAACGGAGGCGAACGGATCATCATATAAACTCCCCCTTATTGCCGATTTTCAATGCTGCGTAGCCTATCCTTATTCTAACGATTTGCGCGTTTCTGTCAAAAGACTAATCCACAATAACAAAACCCCGAAAACCATTCGGGGCCGTACGCTTATTCTTCTTGAATTTTATTGCTTTCACCAGAGGGGAAAAACCTCACCATGCTATACCCAACCAACAGATAAGCGGCAAGAAACAAGACTTGCCCGAACCTGGTAAACTCATTCCAGGAAACCGCGCACACCCACGCCACAACCCCTACACCAATACACAGCAGTATCTTTGCCGTCATGCTCAACTGTTTTGATAACGCGGCAACGAGAACGCCAAGAACGACTGCCAATCCGTAAAGAATACCCATCGTCTGATAAAACGGCAAAGTCGTTGTCCCCTTCTCGTACATAATGAACTGGATCGCATAAGAAAATCCGAGTCCGAACAGTACAAACCCCAGATATACCAACTGATTCATCGCGCTTCCCCTTTCCGGTGCGTACAAAAGGAATCTACTGCAAGTATAACGCGGAGGCGACCCATGTCAAGCCCTCGGCCTGAAGGGTTTACCCAAGAAATTGGATACCGCAAACTTTAATCCAACGAGCTTTGACAGTCGAAGTTTCTCGCTCAACCGCAGCTTCGTTCCAAATAATTCCACATCTCCATCGTACGGGAACCAGTGATTTTCATTTTCCGAAAGCAAGCGAGATTCCACCACGAATTGCGGCCGAGTATACCGTAAGATTCCCTGGGGGCCATGCCTACTTGATTCTCCGCTCTTTCCGCCGGCGCCTGAAAACGGACCCTGCGTAAACGCGTATTGAATCAGAACATTATTGATTGCGACGTTGCCGACTTTAAGCCTCTGGCGCATCTCATGAGCCTCCCGAGAATTTCTCGTAAAGATATAGGCATCCAGCTTATACGCTGAAGAGTTGACGACGCCAATCGCTTCCTGCGGACTGCGCACGCGATAGACCGGCAGGATGGGACCAAATGTCTCTTCGTTGAATACCCGCATGGACGGATTAACATTATAGAGCACAACCGGAGGGACATATTCATCTGCTTCCATCGCATCTTTGTGATTTCCCGTAAACACCTCTGCACCGCGATCAACCGCGTCCTGAAGCTGTTCTTTAAGAAGAACAAGATGTCTTGGAGAGCGATACGGCATAACAAACCTTCCGTAATCTACGCCTTTCCGAAGGCGCATTGCTCGCTCGGCAACCATGCGCGTAAAAGTGTTCGCAAACGATTCGTCTTTACAGACAAGGACAACAAGCTTGACGCCGTTGCAGTTTCTTCCGCAATTACGGAATCTGCCATTGACCGCTGCATTAACAGTCCGCTCAACAAATGACCGGGGGGAATCGGAATCAAGAAATACGAGCATCGCGTCAAGGCCGCCGCCTTCGATATGCGCATAGAGGTTTCGCTGCGCGCATTTTGTCCGAATAATTTCGGCGACCTCCGGACTGCCGGTAAAGGTTACATGCGACTGCTCGGGAACCTCTGCAAGAAGGGCTTCGCTTGTCTTAGCGCCGCCCTCAATCTGGAAGAACACATCGCCAAGTTTTGCATCTTCAACCACATCGCGTACCAACGCATTGATTTGCGGAGTAAATTCCGAAGGTTTCAAAATGACAGTATTGCCGCTGATCAAAGCCTCTGCGGCATCGCTTATCGGAATCTGAAAAGGAACGTTCCATGGAGTTTGAAGCACGACGATACCGCTGCCCATAGGTTCGTGATATAACGTTGTCCGACAACCGGGCAGCATTTTTTTCTGCGCCCTGGTAGACGGTAAACGCTCAACCAGAATGGACGGTCCGTTTCTGACGCAATACAATAACGCGCCAAGCACAATACCGAGCTCGTCTCCCCAACATTCCATCAAGGGCTTATCCATTTCCTGCTGCATAACCGAAACAATTTCCTCTCGACGCTTATCAATCACGCGGCCGAGCTTGACTAACCGCCTTGCACGCTCCCGCGGATCTGTATACCGCCAATATTCAGCTGCAGATTGCGCTTGAGAAATCACGTCTTGAATTTCATTCAAATCAGCATCCTGATACAAACTAGCGGATACAGCCGGTGCACGCTCTGAAACGATAACCGGATTTCCCATATTTGACTCCTTGGTTCTTTATACGTTCTTTCAAGGCGCTGACTCCATTATACAAAAAAATTCCGGCGTGTCAACGCCGTGCAATATAGAACAAGACAACCCTACGCAGTGTTTTGTTTTGCGAGTAATCTATCTATCCGGATAGCACTTCTTGCAAAGTTGATAGTTTTGAGAATCCGAAGGTCCGGCGTAAGAACATACCGGGACGCTGGCAAAGTTGGCGCAGAGTTCCGGAGTAACTGGAATCTCATATGTCGAACCTCCGGGGGCTTGAGGATATTGAGGGTACTCCGGCGCTTGGTACTGCGGCGCTTTATATTCCGGTGTCTGCGATTGTCCTCCGAGGGGCAACGCTGCGCCTTGCTTGGCGCACGCGGCAACTTTAACGGTTATCTCCGCCTCAAGCGACGAGTCTAGCATAGCTCCTCCTTTGGGCGCTTCTCCATGCTTATCGATGCATACGAGCATTTCGGAGCAATCTTTGGCAAGACAAGAACGAATATCTTCGACAACGCAAGCATTCAGCTCGGTGCTTATTTTATCTTTCCACGAAGGATCAATATCTATCGGCTCCTCTCCGATGGGCTCATCCGACTGTTTTTGGAATTTCTGAATACAGGTTTTCATTTCGGAACAGCCGAGATTGAAACATTGATCAAGTTTTTTGCCAAGTTTTCCCCCCATGCAATCGGCAATTTTCTTCTGGAATATTGAAGCATCACCGCATGCTACCCGGCCAGATTTGATCCGGTCAATAAAATCCTTTCCTAGTTCCGAATCCAGGCAGGCGAGGGCGTCCGGATCGTCGGTAAAGGTCTGGAGTTGCGCGTCGGCGTAACGGTTCGTGCAATCACGGGCATTCCTGATCTTTGCCATCATTTCTTCCAGTTCATCAAGCCGAAACGCCATTTGGCCCTTCAACAACTTTTTCAAAACATCCTGTCCGAGATTCTTATCAATGCACTGGCGTATTTTGGGAGTTGTAATCGCATAGCATGCCTGAAAATCGGAGTAAAGGCCGATTTGCGAAGCTTCTTCGACGGTCATTAGGCCCATCTCTACCGCGAACTTGAAACAGGTTTGGCGATTTTCCTCTTTATTGCAAAAGGCCACGCATTTAACTTGAGCTTCTTCGGGGTTTCTTGACCCGCGCGCGCAATCGCCCGGAGATTTGCCTGCAGCTTTCTTAATAAGTTCGGCTTCTCTCGCGCTCATAAGACCAAGTTTCTCGGCAAAACTTATACATTCGTCAACATGATCAGGGTATCCGCAGTATGCCTCGCATTCTGCTTTTGATTTGCAGCCGCCGGGCGTTTCGCCGCGCTTCAAGAAAGGAGCTACCTTTTTTGCCTCGGCAAGCTCTTCTCCGGAAATAAATCCGGCTTTTTCGGCAAAAGCCAAACATTCGTCAATATGAGCCGGGTTTTCGCAATACGCCAAGCAGTTTTCCTTCCCGGTGCAGTCGCCGGGCAGCTTTGCTCCGGCCTTGAGAGCGGATGCGATATTTTTAATCTCGGTAAGTTCATCTTCAGGCAAAAGGTCGTATTTTTCTACAAATGAAACGCACTCCTGAATGTGGGCAATGTTCTCGCAGTACGCGACGCATGTTTTTTCGTCCTTGCATTCCCCGGGTCCGCCGCCTGCGGCAACATCAGCAAACTTTTCTCCTCTCGCAATGACGTCTGCGGGGAGAAGATTATGTTTTTTGGCAAAGGCGAGGCACGCGCGAATAATATCGGCGCTGTCGCGCTGGTCGCAGTAAATCCGGCACTCGGCTTCGCTGTTGCAGCCGCCAAGCTCCACGATAGGAAAAATAATATCTTGCGGCGAAGTAGCCCGGCTGATAAGAGAAAAGGAGGCCAACAGGGCTGCGGCTACGATTATGAATGATATAAATAAATGGTGGGGGCGTTCACACATAATTCTATTCAAAAGGATTTCTATAAATATCTTTAAGCGGGTTGGTTTGTGCCTCCTCGAATGGGTTTATCGGGGGAAGTTCCCCTTTTATAGGGTTTTGCGTTTTCCCCAAAATCTGTCCGCCGAGCGTGTCTTCCGCCTCTGCCGGAGTCAATAATAATTCTTCCGTCGAGGGGGTCGCGACAGGCGGCGTAATCCCCGGACTCATCGATGAAGTATCGTCTCCGCTTTTTTTCTGCCAATACCAAAAACCGGCGCCCAATGCAAGAACCGACAAAATCGCTAGTGCCAAAAACAGATTCTTTTTATCAGCCATATCTGTCAGTATACCCCACAAAGATAATTCCTGCATGGTCAACGCTACAATTGACATGCCAAAAAAAACGGCTATTATAGAGTTAGCTCCAGGTAATCATTCTTAAAGGAGAAACGAACATGCGCGAACCGCTGATAGTAACAGAGGGTATCGGGATGTGCGAAGAGGCAGCGCTGTATGTTCCGGAACGCCTTACGCCCCAAACCCCGGTACTTCTGATGCTGCACGGCATGTGGGCCAGAAGGACAAGATGGGACAGGTTCGGACCCTTCTTTTCAAAACACGGCTTCCTTGCCGTAGCTCCGACGTACCGCTACCACGAAAAATATAACCAGTATGATCCTATTGGCAGCAAGCTAGGCAAGACTTCGACGCTGGATTATGTGGCTGACGCCGAATCCGTGGCGCGCGCCCTGTACTGCGGAAAACTGCTTGACGGATTTATCCCCTCCCAACCGCCGATTGTGATGGGTCATTCTCTAAGCGGACTGGTTTCGCGTTTCTATGCAAGTTGCTATCCTGTATCAGCAGTCATTCCCGCCTGCTCTGCTCCTGACGCGGGCCAAAGTCTTTATCAAAACAAGGATTATCAGAAACGCGCCCGAAAGAACGCTTTAAAGATCCTCCGCGGAAAACCGTTTAAACCGGACGTCGACTCGTACTCCCTCTATATCTTAAACGGCATGCTAGAAGGCTTGGCTCCCGCCGAACAAGAAAGGCTCCGTCGATCGCTCTATGACGCTGCCGTGTACGAATCCGGTACTGCCGCGCGAGAAGTGCTTGCCGGAAGCAGCGCCGGCCTCCCTCGCCTGCTTGCGCAAATAGGCTCTCGTCCCATCTTTATCGAAGCGCAAAATATCCGTTCGCCCATGCTTATTATCGGCGGCGAAATTGACAGAGTAACTCCTCCGCAGATCGCCAGAGATCTTTATGAAAAATACCGCGATTGGGCGAATCCTTGCGACGTCCATATTTTTGAGAAGACCGCCCATTGGTTCCAGTACGAACCCGGCTGGGAAGCGCGCGCCGAATTCATACTTGATTGGATCAATAGAAACGTTCTTTCGCCCTCGCATAATTAATACCAAATAAAATCCGGTCCGATGTGCATCGAGACCGGTTTTTCGTTTATCCAAAATTAGTGGAAAGCCACACCACCAAACGGATCAACGCGATATCTGCCAAAATAGCCAAGGCCGCAAACATAATCATCTTCGCGCGATGCTTCCAAAGATATGGATGAAACGGGTGGAGCTTGAGGAACGCGAGCGCGCGTCCTTCGCTTACGCCGAACATGAATACCGGAATAAAGCTTAGCCAATAAAGAATCGCGTATCCGAAGAAAAACGGGTTCAAACCTGTTGGAAGCAACTCCGGAGCCACCACCTCAATGCCGAATGCGGTAAGAAATCCGTTCCACATGAAATAGTTTCCGGTTCCCCCGAGCCACTCTACCGGGAAAATTCCGAAATAAACCGATACAGGATCAATCCAATTGAAATACGGCATGATGCCACCGATCCACATGAACAAGAGCGTCAGCGGAAATGTCATAAGTTCAAAACGATACACGGGCGACTTCAAAGAACGGGCAAGCGGAGAACTAAATCCGGCTTCGGCAAGCCGTCGGTTCACTCCGCGGCGATTGTAAAGCCAATAGGCAATGAGATACGGAGGAAGGATAAGCGAAGCATGATCGATCACAAACGTTCCATGGAATATCCGAAACACGAATGCGATCAAGAATGAAACGCCGAGAACGATTATTTTCTCCGAAAGACTTGCGTCCAGGAACAGCCCGAAGCCGACGCGTATCCCGTATACGCCTTCGCGAAAAAGAGTCTTCGCCGCGTTAGACATCGAGATAACCCTCCTTCAGGCCGGTTGTCTTAAACCAGTGAATAATATGCTTCAATCCCCTGATGGAATCAGGATAGAGGAGCAAAGATTCATAATTCACTCCCGCGTCCCTACATTCTCTTTTCAGGGCATCAATTGAAACAAACACGTCGAGATGCATCTTCGAGGTAAGACCGGTATCCACGACAGGCGAAAGGCCAGATTCTTTGCTCATCGCATTAACTTTGGCCACGATATATTCCTGGAAGTCTTCCGTGCGCATCCGGAAATGTTTAAAAATCTTCTGATCGCACTCCTCAGCCTGTGCTGCCGCAATCGTCTCAAGGGTATATTCGGAATTATCACGGACATTAAAGATGCGGCCGTTTGCCGACTCCCGCGTCGAGAGAAAATCTGCAACGCGTACCGTATCGCGGGCGTAGATCAACGGCACACGATTTTTCCCGTAACGGTTTTGCTTGGTACCCATCACAAGCGGTTCAAGCATTCCCAAAAGCTGAAGAACTATCGCGTTCGCCATGCCGTAGCGACTCCACTCGCCATAAATAGAACCGCATCGCATGATCGTAACCCACAAACCATGCTCGCGATTATAGTGCAACAATAAGTCCTCCGCTATCTGCTTCGTTTTCGAATAGTCATCTTGCGGATCGAGCGGATAATCCTCGCCTGCGGGAAGCGGATATTTCGGATTATCGAAATTCCCATACTCTGCAATGGCGCTCCAGAATTCCGTACGCACCGACTTGCCCTTTTCCTGAAGGGGCAAAAGGGTCGTTTCGACCAAATTCTTTTGCGCGACTACATTGCACTCATACAGATCATTCCATTTGGCGTCATAACGAAAAAGCGCGGCGATATCATCTGCAACAACTACGGGCTCGGGGCGCCGCAAGAGCGAATCACGGATCCGCGCAAGATGGCGGGTGTCCAGAAGATTTCCGCAAATAAACTCGTACGTAAGACCGGGACTTGATGCCGGAACAAAGAAATTCGGAGTAATATCGGTGGCGAGAATATGGCTGGCTTTTTTGCCATCCGCATATTCCTCAAGCGCCTGACGGCCAACCATCCCGTTTGCTCCGGTAATAAGAATGACTCGATCCGATGCATGACTGGCATGAACAACCGCATGATCATGTGCCGCCACAGCGCCTCACCCCCTCTGGCGCGTTTTTACGCGCGTCTGAATATCCATTTTCAAGTTCCTGGCTACATCATAAAAGCAAAAGGGGAAACGGTCAAGATCCCCCAGGTTGAAGGAGAACAAAAAACTCGGCATGTCAGTTTTGCCGAGTATTCGAAGATGGGCGGCTTCCCTTTGGAAGTTGTCCAAGCATGACATCGATCTCTTCACGGTTTTCAACAATCAATATAAGCGTCCTGTGCTTCACCCATCGGTAAAGCGCCTCCGCGTCCTTATCAAACGTCCTGACGCATCCGTGCGACGCCGGGTATCCCGGAAGCCCCCACGGATTGTCACCGGTTCCATGCTCCCAATAAGCGGGAAAAAACATCATTCCCCACGGCATGGGTGCGCCGATGCTGTCAGAAGTCAGGCTGTCAATCTTGAAAAAAGTTCCTGATACGTGCGTCGAATCCTTCCATAGAACGCTGAAAAATCCGGTGGGCGTGCTAAGATCAGGCAAACTGTCTTTATACATTCTCCCGCTCTGAATACTATCTATTCTCACAATGTCCCTGATATATGCATGCGGCGTCTGTCGAGGATTAAAACCGCTTGAAATCGGATACCAAAACATTTGCTTGCCATTCTCGTATCCGGCCAGATATTGTCCTCCCAGGTCGATCAGCACGAATTGTTTTAGGTGCCTCACCTGCGGAAGGCTATCCGGAAGCGGACTGTAGGTTTTCGCCCATTCGAAGTCGCGCGGAACTTTTAGTATCATCCCGATCTTCAAAACAAGCGGATTGACCTTGTTAATGCGACTCACGATTTCCCAGTTGCTGCCGAAGAGTTTCGCCAGCGTATCGCGCCGCCTCACTTTCACGCATTCAAAAAATTGTTGTTCATGCGGTCCTAGAAAATCAGGAGGGCATTCGTATGATGGATATGCCGCAAACTGTACGCGGGCAGCAGGGGCTTTACCGTATACACTGGTTGCCTGAATCGCCAAAAGCGCTACCAATAAGAGAGTTATTCGTTCTCTCACGACGCCTCCTATTCCTAAACGCTCGCCGTGCTACACCTAACATAACAAAAGAAGGTCGTCGGCGCAAATGAAAAGAGGAGAGCACGCTTGGCCCTCCATTTATCCGCCTTCGCAGAAGACCCAACCTTCGCTAAAGCTATGGCTGGCAAGCGTGGGCGTTTTAGCGGATGCTTGTTCTCCGTAGTTCCGAGCTTGTCGAGGGACGAAGGAGGAAATGCGAGTCAGCCTTCTGCTTCGGCGGATTTCGCTCCGCCCTCAATTCGGAAAGGATACCGATGGCGCGAGTCCGCGGAGCTTCATTGTATGCACGCAATCTCAAGCTCCTGTCCTGTCAGAAAAGGTCTTCCTTCGTTTTCTATTAACTGCCTTGAGGCGCCTCACGTGACGCAGTCCCGCTTCTTTATACCGCCTTTTCTCTTCCGCGGTTCTGGGTATAACTTCCGTAACAGGAGTAGGCCTTCCATTTTCGTCGAGAGCCACAAATACAAAGTACGCAGAAGCCACATGGCAGATTTGCCCGGTGCTTTCATTCAATGTTTCTGCGCGAATACCCACCTCAAGCGACGTATTCCACACACGATTGACCGAGGCACTAAGGATTAAAAGCTCTTCTGCATGAATCGGACGATGAAAATCCAAATTGTCAACATGGACCGTTACGCAAAGGCGTTCGGTATGGCACTGCGCCGCATCCCCGCTGGCCTCGTCCATCCACTTCATTAAAATCCCGCCATGCAGCGTTCCCCAAGGATTTAAATGCGCGAGAGTAATCCGTTTTTTCCTGATCGCCACCGCCATACCGTCCTCCGCGGAAATATATTCAAGCACTGCCTATATTATAACAAGGAAGGTTTGTTTTCTCAAAACGCGAGGATGACGGCTTAATGCTTCTTGTGCTATAATGGCAGTAGTACTTTTCCGTATACATCATCACCATGGGCCGACGAGATGAGCGAACTTTTTCCGAAATTCCCGCAAGGGAAGGGACGGCGGTTTATAAAAAAAGACGGCATGTATTTTTCCGAGAACGCAGACCTTCGCATAGATGACCTTGTATCGTTTTTGCAATCAACCGCGTTTGAACATGAACAAAGCATTCGCGACGCATTGTGGGATTACGATGTTGTACGGGCGCGCGACATGAACGATATCATGTGCCGGATGACGGTTGTTATTGACATGCGTCCGCTTCGCACGAAGCTCGGCCAAGGAAAAGAAATTACCGATGACGAATGGAGAGACCGGCTGATACAATGGTTTCGCGCGGTTGCACGGGAGGAAAAATTTATATACATAGAAGGAGTTGAGATTGAAGTACGCGAAGACGATTATATTATTCGCCCTGCGTCAGGCATAGATCCGGAAGTATGCGCGCGCCTTGCGATTTTAACGCTTGACGGGAAAAAATATGAACTGCAAATTGTCCGCATTTACAACGCGCGTATGAAAGTTTATTACGAGTACTTATTGAATGAGGTGGCGCGTGACGCCAAGTGATCAAGGTCTAACCTTGATCATTTTTTAACGTCCGCGGGAGGTGCACCAAGTGACCCGGTCATCTGCTAAATTTCTGCTTTAAAGCCCGTAACGTCTGATCAAGTTCTTCTATTTTAAACCGCTTAAATAGAATTACCAATACAGCCAGCGTGCCGACCATAGAAAATCCGGTCTGAAGCGCAAGGCCGAACGCTCGTTCATTATAGAAAAACTCGAACGCTCCAAGCCACAATCTGCCGCTGGCCGCTGCCGCAACAGAAGCAAGCGCAATCAACGACCCCTTTTTCACAAACCACGAAGTATCCAACAACGCTCGCTTGGCAAGTGAGACGATCAAGATAAGCGTGGTCATTATTTGCCCCGCCACCACCGCAAGAGAAAGCCCGACAATCCCTCCAAAAAAACCTTCCGCGCGAATCAGCATAAGACCCATGCCGATAGTAATAATGTTCCCGGTGAGAGCAGCAATAAAGGGAATAACCGTATTCTGGAGCGCAAAAAACACCCGTATCAAAAGCGGCGCAAGGCCGTAAAAGACTATCCCCCATGAGAAAATCAAAAGCGCGTTCAAAGTAAGCATGGTATCATCCCAATCGAACTTTCCGTAGCCGAGCGTCAAACGAACGATCTGCGCGCGAAATACAATCAAGAAAAGACTTATGGGAATGAGAAAGAATACGATCTTTTTTAATGCCCCGTTTACGGAATGTGAAAACTTCTCCCGATCATGAAATGCCAGCCGCGCGAGCGTCGGAAACGCGGCAATGGCAAGGGAATGCGCAATAATACCGTAAGGCAAATTCGCAATGTCGTGCGCAAGGCTGAATGCAGCCAAACTGCCGCTTGCCGCCCCGGAAGCCAGTATCGTCACAAAAAGTGCGTTAATCTGATTTGATGCTACGTTGAACATTCGCGGAGGAATCAATTTTACATACGGTTTGACGATCTGAAAATCCGATGCGAGGCGAAAAGTGAAATTTTCGCGTATCTGGTTAAAGCTCGGCAGCTGCATTGCCAAATGAAGAAACGCGCCAACAAGCACTCCTCCAACGAGGCCATAGATTCCGAAAGACGGCACCAACACCAAGATACCGAATATGATCCCCGCATTGTATGAAATATGCCCCATGGATGCGGCGGCAAATCGGCCAAAACTCTGGAGCGCGCCGCTGATAATGTTGGAAACGCCCAAAATGATCGGCTGTATCAACATAAGCCGCGTCATGTTTGCGACGATCGAAATCTGCTGCGGCGAAAAACCGGGCACCATCAATTTCACGATCGCGGGCGCAGCAAACAGCAAGACAAGTGCGGCCGCGCCGAGCATAATGAGCACCCAATTCATCATTGCGCCAAAAAATCTCCATGCCTGATCTCTGTTTTTCGCATACAGATCATTGAATATGGGAAGAAACAGCACCGAAACCACGCCGAGATAAAACACGCTGTATATAAAATCCGGGATACGGAACGCAGCATAATACATATCCAGCTCCTCTCCTGCGCCGAACCTCGCGGCTAAAAGAGTGTTGCGGAAAATACTGAACAGTGATCCAATAACGGTAAAAATCGCCACGGTGAACGCGGCTGAAGAAATCGACGACGATTGATGACTTAAAATTTTTTTGAACATATGCTACGAATTGCGAATTATCTAGTATTTAAGCTAATCAGCCCCTCAGCTTCACACTCGAGGGGCTGAATTCATTTAACCTTTCTCATCGTCAACCGGACAATTTCTCTTCGAAATGTTTCGGGCGGCCGGTAATAAAATTCCTGGGCCCCGGATTCTTCCCACGCGTATCCGTCAGGAGCATACACAATAATTTCATACTCGCTTTCGACTCCGGATTGTTTCTCCAGAATGAACTCATATCGACTGCCGTCTGCAACACTGATGCGATGGCCGAGTTCGTATCGCACCTCAAGCGTCCGATCATCTCCGGCCTCTGTATTGAGCCATACGCCGAACACCAGCTTTCCGGTCTCATTGAAAATGTCAGTATAGTAATCGTCGCGGTATTCTGCCTGTGCCTCCATTTCTTTGACGTACAGATCCTGACGAAAACCCGCAGGAAGTTTCAGCATTTCTGGAATCCTTTTTTTGGAAAATCCGGATACAACCGCAAGGCGCGAATGCGACGGCGTGTACACTTTTATAAAATTCTGGTTCACGGCGCGATACCAGCTGTAGCGGCTCCCTTTACCGGTATGCGTTCTTGTGACGCGGAGCGTATTCTCGACAATACCCGAACGATCCAGCCGGCTTTCGAGTGCCACCTTCTGCCGCATCACGGCATCGGTTTTTCCTCCGGCGATATTCGCATTGACCACCGCGAGATAATCTCCACGAAATCCCTGGGGCGTGTCATAAATTTTTCCGGACAGATTGACATCGTCGATAAATGCTTCAAGTACGTGATTGCGGAAATACAGCATAATATCCTTGTTCAATCCGCGCCGAACAATCATTTCGATAAGCGCCCGTTTCGTCTCAACATCAAGGTTGGCGATTTTTTCAAACAATCGGGGGGCAAGCAATTTGAGTATTCTCTTCGACTCTCCTTTTTTCTTGTCCGCTCCGGACTCAACCTCCCGCTGTACTTCTTCGAGAAAATTGCTCGCATCAATCGCAAACCCATATTCCGGCATCTCAATCGGGCCGACAATCGCCAGCACATCTTCAATGACATCGGTATTGATCGCAATGGCGCCCTCAAAAGCAATATTTTCCTCTTTGTATATCTTCGACGCTTCCAGGAATTCAAATAGTTTCTCCATTGACGTCGGAAAATCAAAGAACCAATTCGCGTCGCGCGCGCCCCAGTTTTTTGTAATAGTCTGAAGCTGCTTCGGCGGAACAATCTTCTGATCCAACTGGCCGTCCGGATCATAGATGTCGCGCACGTCGATATACGTTAAGCCGCTTTTCTCGAACGCCACATCTGCGTATGATCCGATAAAACCCCCGGTGGGTCTTATTTCAGAGGGATTCTGAAAAATCACCAGCATATGCTTTTCCCCGTCACCCGACAAAAAGTTCATCAAAGACCCCAAAAAGATCTCGGCTTTCAAAAGCCATATGTCTGCGGTGAGAAAATTTGCCTCAAGCCGTTCCTGCACCGGCCTAATCTGCGAAAACATCCGGTTCAGCTCGAATACATTCGCCTGGACGCGCGGCAGCGTTTCTTTGAGTACGCCAAGGTCGCCTTTAAACCCTGAAAGAATGTCGTATAATTCTATCCCGCGTTTATTCAAAAATAATTCAAGGCCGCTCTCTTGAAGCGCCGCAAGCTTTTCGGTGGCGCCAATGGTGACTGCGCTCAACTGCCGAACGTCGTCGAACAAAACCATCATGTCGCCAATGCGCCTGTACTGCGAAGGGAGGGCGCCGCCGATAACATTCGCCACCCGTTCAATGCGATAGCGCTCTATCAATGCTTCGATTACCGCCAAACTTCCGTGCGCGTCTTTGAAAAATCCATTGGCCAATGAAAATTCGAGCGCGCCGACCGCCCCGATTCCCGAAGCAAAATTTTGATAAAACCGCCTCCCTTCGTACAAAAAGGCACCCTTCATGCTCCATATCGTATATCCATAGACCGCCGCAGCTCCCAGCGCAATTACTATAACAAGGGTCAGAAAACCGCCAATTAACCGTATGACGTTTATCCCCTTTCCCCTTTTCTTCTTGTCCTTCCTTTTCGCATCAGCCAACAATTCCAAAACAGCCTCTTTATCTTTAAACAGCATCGCCTGGTTCTCGATCGAATCATCTTTTTCGAAGCGCCGAATGTCGAAAATGCTTTTGGGCATATATAAAAACGTGGGTCTAGAATCTAGAATTTTGAATTTTGAATATTTCCAATGTTTCGGTTGCTGTTTTTTTCCAGTCAAAACGCCTGATATTTTGAAAACCGGCCTGCACCATTTTCTCTTTAAACCTTGGCGACAAAACAATCTCTTTCGCGGCTACCACGATATCGTCAATACGCCACGGGTCTACAAGTAGCGCCGAACTACCCAGTATTTCCGGAAGCGAAGACCGATTGGACGCAATCACCGCAATGCCGCAAGCCTGGGCCTCGAGCGGCGGAAATCCGAATCCTTCGAAAAAAGAAGGATAGATAAATGCTTCTGCCAGATTATATGTATAAACCCTGTCGTGAGGCGCTATTTCGCCAAGAAAGCGAATGTCCGTTTTCCAACGAGAACGCCTCGCTTCTTCAAATATCTCATTATAGAGCCAACCGGCCGAGCCCGCAAGCACAAGCTGAAATTCACGGAAACGAGAATCCTCTTTTATCGCGTTAAAAGCTCGAATGATGGCGACGATATTCTTGCGCGGCTCCAAAACTCCCATATAGAGGAAAAACGGCCGCGTCATGGCGTGCTGCCTTTTATATTTTTGCATCTCTTCGTCGTCCAGAGAGATTTTCCTAAAAGAAGCGTCTATGCCGGAATAAATCCGCGTAATCTTCTCGGCTGGCACGCCGATGAGCTCCACGACATCCGCTTTCGTATAATCGGATACGGCAATGAGGTGGTCGGCGCGGAGAATTTGCTCTTTATAATTTTGAAGCCAGTGCCAGAATCGCTTGCGCCATGAAAAAAACTGCGGATGATGGAGAAACGACAAGTCGTGAACGGTCATAACCCGTTTTACGCCCCGAGAATACGAAAGAATATTAAAATGTGGGCTGAAAATAAGATCGGTTCTTATCCATGCATCAATCTTCGGATATCCGAAAAATCGCATCGATGCATCAAAGAGTTTATTCGGTATGGAGTACTTTTTAACGGAAACGCTTCGCGCGTTCTGCGGAGCTTCGGAATTTTTGTGGATATGTCCGCCGATTATCCTCCGATTCGCGCGAATCGGAGGATAATCACCCCATTCTAATTCTATCTCCCGCCGCTTGAATGAATTATAAAAAAGCGCGTACTCGTTGTCGCGATCAATCACGGGCAGATGCTTTACCATCTGCCGCGTGTATTCCTCGATGCCGGTTGTCTTACCCGAGGAAAGCAAACGGATATCTATAAGTACCCTTGACAAGTTCAAATTAAAAATCCTTGGGCGGAGAGTACTGCCGAAAATTCCTTCTGAAATCGCTCTTTGGAAAATCGCCTTCCTTCTTTGGCGACACTGCGGCTGTCAAAACGAGTTCGTTTAAACCGCTTCACCGCTTCCCGTATCGCTTCGGGGGTTTGCTCATCGAAAAATAAGCCGCTTATTCCTTCTCGCACAATTTCCACAGCGCCGCCGGCCCGATATGCTACGACCGGAGTTCCGCACGCAATGGCTTCAGCCGCAGTCAAACCAAAATCTTCCACTTGCGGGAATAGGAGCGCTCTCGCGCCATTATAATAGAAGCGCAGATCGCGCTCATCTTCTACGTACGGCACAAAGGAAATGCTTTTATTCCATACCATCCGTTTCAAACGATCCTCTTCGGGACCGGAACCGATAATCACAAGCGGCTCATCAAGTTTATTAAACGCTTCGATGATTACGTCAAAACGCTTGTAATGAAGAAATCTGCCAACCGCCAAAAAATAATTGCGCTTTCTCCCTCTTTCCGGATAAAAGACAGAGGTGTCAACCGGCGGATGCATTACCGCTGCGTCGCGGCCGTAGAATCGCGAAATTTTATCTGCAATAAAACGCGAATTGGCGATAAACAAATTAGGTTTTTTTGATGCGCGCCTGTCCCATCGACGCAAGTATGCGGCGAGTACGCTGCCGGCTATTTTCATGGGAAAAGACTGAAGCGCCGGATGCGTTACCAGATATTCTTTGTCTTCCCATGCGTAACGCAAAGGCGTATGGCAATAACACAGGTGATAAGCGCTGCCGCTCCTCACCCCTTTCGCATAACTTGCCGAACTGGAAATGACGAGGTCGTACGGTCGTGCGTCCAAAAAACTCACCGCAAGCGGCATCAAGGGGATAAAAAACCGGTGATTCGTTTTTACCAGAGGGATATTCTGAAGCGGAGACGTAATGACGGTACGCCGCGCAAATTTAAAAAAGGTCTTTTCCGGATCGTAAAAAAGCGTATAGATTGGCGCTTTGGGAAAAAGCTCGGAAATCGCCTCGAGCACCCGTTCTGCTCCTCCGTATTGATTGAGATAATCGTGGACTAAGGCTACTTTCAATTTCAGCTTGTAGCTTGTAGCTTGTAGCTTGTAGCGCCTTTAAATATCCAGTAATCACGCAGTACACTAAGAAGCTACAAGCTAAAAAGCTAAGAAGCTGCCGTTACATTGTTCGTTGAATCAGAAAAAATAATCCTATCGCCATCAGACCTATATTCATTACTATATCTTTTTAACATCAATTCCTGCAATGCATAAGTATTGCCGTGCCAGAGAAGCCCTTGATACGATGTAAGCATTTCCGGTTTCGGATGTTCCCCCACTTTCCTTATCATCCTTCGTTTTGTAGCGGTTCTCAAAGCCCGATGATCCGGAAAATGTATCCAACCTAAAAAATCTATGCCGGAAGCAACTGTCCGGAAGGGGCAGCTTGATAAACAAAACTACTCCGGCATAAAACCGGAGAAGAAATGAAGAGAGTTGCGCCGGGCGAAGACGAACCGGTTGCCGCCAGACCAGAAGTTGTCGGAGTTGCCGTTGTCGCTGTTCAACCACCGACCATCGTTGTCGTGTTCCACGTTGAACACGTTAAGGTTGCCGTCCGAGTCAGAAATGTATAGCATGCCGTCCGTGCCACCACCCCTTGAATGCTCTCGGGATTGAATCGTATTTGCGAGCTAAACTCACCGAGCATACTACACCAAGTAGCTTCATTTTTTATGAAGTGTCTGCATACACCACTCTGTCACCAACCATAGTCAGCGACACACCCGATGTATGGATACTGGATTCGGCATCAGGAAGCCGTAACCTCCTGCATATTTACCTACTACCAATTTAATAATATCAAAAATACAACTGCCCGGCATTCCTTTATTGGAACACCGGGCATTTTGATGCGCGCGGAGGACAAAGTTCCAAGGGTCAAAGTACAAGACCCGAGGTTCAAGATCCGAGCGCTACTTGCGCCGGGCGAAGACGAACCGGTTGCCGCCAGACCAGAAGCTGCCGGAGTAGCCGCTGCCGCCATCCAACCACCGACCACCGCGGTCGTGTCCCACGCGGAACACGTCGAGGACGCCGCCCGAGCCAGAAATCGGCCCATGGGCAATGATGAGCCATTCGCCCATCGGCTGGTCGGCATACTGCAGCCGAAGCTGTACACCAACTTCTACAGGACAGAACTCGAAACCGAGCTTAAAAGCACACTCGCAGATCTGCTTGAACGTCGCACCGTCCTTGAAACCGAGTTCAGCAACAGAGACAACGACCAGATCAATCGTCGTTAGCGCTGTGCTCACGACAACCCTATTCAAGATGTCGCTCGCCCAACTACTCACGCGGTATCCACCGGCTTCGAACGCCTCGAGAAGTTCCTTCGCAGACCGGTAGGTTCCGAGCTGGATAGTCTTCCAGATCGGAAATACATTCGCGGTTCCACGCGCAGCTTGGACGACATCCTGCGCCCACTTCGCCAAAAACACCCTTCCGGTCTCCGTAGTTGGATCCGCAACCAAGATGTCTTTATACTCGCCACCAGCGTCCTTAATAGCCTGACGAAAGCTCGTCAGAAAGTCGGTGATGAAACCAAGACCAGCACCCGTAACACCAGTCCGCCTTGCCATATATCTCCTTGTTTAGCTCACTCCTCACCCCAAGCATTCGCCGGAGTCCCGAGCAAGCCCGCTCTGCGCTTTGCACAAGCCGCAGTTTTCAGTCCTTTAATAACAGGACTGAAAACTGCGGCCTGATGTCTTATGCAAGCATTTTTTCCAAAATCCTGATGCTAACCCAATTATAACATGTCCTGAGTACTTTGTTAAACTGCAGTGGGGTCAGAAAAAATGATTTTGATTGTCTTTGCAATAATTTTCAAATCCAGCCATAGCGATACATTCTCGATGTAATGTTTATCGAGTTCCAGCTCTCTCAAATAGGGCAGGCTTGATGCCCCATTCACCTGTGAGAGGCCTGTGACGCCGGCCTTCGCAAGAACGATCGTGCGGTGCTCTGGAGGATACTTCTCCACCTCTTCGGACTCATGCGGCCGGGGACCCACAAGACTCAACTCTCCTTTAAAGACGTTAAAAAGCTGGGGGAATTCATCGAGGCGGAATTTTCGTAATATTCTTCCGGCGCGCGTGATACGCGGGTCGTTCTTGATCTTAAAAAACGGGCCGTCTGTTCGTTCATTGAGGCGCGCCAGGCTCGGTTTCATCGCGTGGGCGCCGTCCACCATCGAACGAAATTTATATACTTTTATTATCTTACCGCCGCTTACTCTTTCTAGTTTTACCACCAACGGCCCCCGGCTGTTCAATTTTATCGCCGCCGCGATAATCGGAACAAACGGGACAATAACGATGAGGCCGACCGCGGCGCCAAGCACATCAAGAAATCTTTTAAAAGGATAGTCCACCTTCATAGTCTAAAGATTAAAATTCATCAATACAAGAATTACCATAAGCACAACCGCATTTATAAACATCGAGAAAAAGCCGATGTAATACGAAAGTATCTTTTCTGTTTCGAGCAACACCGAGGCGAGTAGACAGTCGGTGACTAATAGTACAAATGCAATGATGATGATATTGAATATGTGGCCGCGCGAACCGAGAAAATCAAGTCCGCGATAGACGTCAAAATGGATAATCAAAGGCGACGCAATGCTGGAAAAGTTAAAAAACGCCAAACCGGCGGCAATGCACCACAGTACGAATGCAATGGAAAATATGACTAATAGGTTGCGATTTTTGACAATGGAGGGCATATTCATAGGAATAGACTTCCGAGTAAGTAGCCAAGTACGCCAAAAAGCGAAAGAGGCGGCAAAGCAGGAATCGGCATCCGCTTTCCCATCCGAAAAAGGCCGTACGTCACGGCCGCTCCTACAACAACAAACGCCCCGACGATTACGGAATGAAGCGTTCCAAACCGGAACACCGCCGCAGTCAAGGCAGTAGGCAATACCACATCTCCTCCTCCGATGATAAAATAATCTCCTACAGACGGGACGACCTCTTGCCGATTTTTCAAGAACCCGGCCGGCGCAGCGGGAATAATGAACGCGGGGATAACGCGGTAACCGATGAATGCCCGCGCCATTTCCTGCATGTGCCGGGTTTTATAAACGGCAATAATATCATAGAGAGACAACGCCGCCAGCAAGAAAATCACATCCATGGGAACGAGCGCCATACCCATAACCGATGCAATCGCCGAAAAGGAAACCAAAATCAGCACATCATGGACAAGAATAGAAGACAGCAGCATATACGCCGCTGCAATAACTCCCGCACTCAAGAAGATAAGCAGAGGATCAAGGGCAAAAGCAGAAAAGACAATCTCGAAACTAAAGAAAATCGAAGCGATGAAAAGAATCCTAAATACGAACGCGGCTTTCTTTGTAAAGAACCTCTTGAATAGAAAAAAGAGTGCGGCGAACAAGATTACGGAAATGACTATGGATATCCAATCAAATTCCTGCTGTCCCAAAACCGCCAGCTGCTCGGCGCCGGAAAGTTTCGCGGTTAAAAAAATCGCAAGCGCCTGCGAAACAATAAACGGCAGGAGGAAAAAATACACGGTATGCGTCGGCATCACCTTTTATGATATCAGAAGCCGCGCATGAAATCACCGAGTCAATTTTCATAAAAATGCCGCTCTCGTACAGATAAGCGGCGTATTGATTGACGGCCAGCAATCACCCTTCGCTGAATTTCCAAACGTCTGCGGGGGCGCCGTCTTCTTCGGTAAGAAGCGCGATCGGGATACGAGCGGGTACGCCTACCCATTGCCCGTCGGATCCACCGGTGAGATGAATGAGCACGAGACCGTTGCCGCCCTCACGGGGAGAAGACAAAACACGATCTCCGGTCGCGAGGATGTCTCCCGCTCGCAAAGCCCGCGGCTGGACAAGTCGATGGGTCCTAAGCATATTATCGCCCGAACCATAACGATGGATGTGCTCTTCAAACCCGTATGGCTCATCTGCTTTAATAAGCGGCAAACCGGGCAGTTTTTCTTCCATCTTGGCTCTCCCGTTCTTTGCCCCGAATATCATGAAGACCTGCCTACAATCTACAGGGAAAGCAATGAAAAGTCAAAATAATGTATGATGCCACCCACTTTTGGATTCCACGGGTACATGAGGAATATTTTGACCTTGTAACGATAGCATAAATTGGACGGGA
>Ga0155700_129_pt1 | contig 42284 bp, 39 predicted proteins | sample RifCSPlowO2_01_FD_107357 | JGI IMG/M metagenome (GOLD analysis project Ga0155700, IMG submission 107357) | Parcubacteria group bacterium RIFCSPLOWO2_01_FULL_48_18 | reverse complement strand
CTTTAAAACCCCGACCGAAGTGATGCAAAGCTATTGATTAGAGAACGCTACATGGGACATCGTGGAGGACATCAAAATTGAGTATATTTACATTCCGGATTTGAGATGGCCGAATTTGACATAAAACTTTCTGCCGCGATATACTATGCGTAGCATAACAATCACGTCCTTGTGAAGAATCAATAGGAGGAGATGGCTCTATGGAAATGCTCATCGGTACCGCGGTTCTTATGTTCGGGGTTGCGTTAGTGCTAAACCTTCTACGGAAGACATTCGACGTCCAAAAAGCGATCCTCATCTCAAATATACTTTCCGGAGGAGATGCGATCGTAAAGCTGGAACCAAGCGACGTCGACGGACTCAAGCTCAAATTGGCAAGCCTTATTTCAAAAGTAACCGCTGGTTAGTATTCCAACGTCCGCCTCGCTTAACGGGCGGATTTTTTATAAGAATAGCCGAGATTTCCTCGGAGCCGAAGTTAAAACTAGGGTCATCGTATCCCTTACGCGAACCCACTACCTCCATTTTTGCCCGCTTGGCGGATTTACTTCAGGGCGGAACGATTATACAATGGAAGGGCAAGAACGCATGGCAAAAGAAACACCAAAATTCAATAGGACGCTTGCTCAGTATTTCACGAATCTCAGGCTCGAAAAGCAGGATGGAGTGTGGCGCGAATGCCGGTTCTCCGGCGAGAAATTTTACATCCGGCCCGAAGATATCGCATTTTATAAACGGATTGGGGTTCCTTTGCCGACGCTTCATCCGAACGAGCGATGGCGACGCTTATCGGCCTACGAAAACTCATACAACATATTTCGGATAACGTCTGCGTGGAGCAAGAAGCCGATCATTGCCGCTTATCCTCCGGAGACGCCGTACAAAATTTACGAACATCAGGTGTGGCGCTCTGACAAGTGGGACCCGATCTCATTTGGGCATCAATGGATTGCAAGTAAAGGTTTTTTCAACCAATTTTCCGAACTTCAAAAATTAGTTCCGCGGCCAAACCTCATTACATACCCCACGAACATTGGAAGTGATTATACAAACACGTCGTCGAATCTCAAAAATTGCTATTTGGTTTTCAACACGCTGAGCGGGGAGAATTTGTACTATGTTGATGGCCACGATCGAAGCATGGACTGTGTTGACGGGAACTCGTTCACGAACTCAACGAACTGCTACAGTTGCCGCGACATCACAAACTCATATCATTGCTTTTTCTGTGAAGAGTGTTCGAATTGCCTTGAGAGTGCGTTCCTTTTCGATTGTCGGAACTGTGATCGCTGTTTTATGTCTACAAATCTAAGGAACAAGAAATACTGTTTTCGAAATAAACAACTTTCGAAAGAAGAATATGAGCAGCATATGCGGGGAGTGTATCTTGGGAATTACAACGAGGTTCAAAAATATGTTGCCGAGTTCGCCAAAATCAAACGAGGCGCACTTTATAAAGTTGACAATAATATTCGTACCGTCAACTGCCTTGGAGATTACAATCGGGATTCAAAAAACTGTTACTTTTCCTTGTATGTAATGAAATCGGTGGGGGTGAACTACTCTTTGGGGCTCACCGATTACCGAGACTCCTGCGACATTGTCGGCGGTGGCGGAGGAGAACTCTGTTATGAACTTATGACTGTCAGTACGAGCGGGAATTATGGCGTAAAACTTTCATCTCAAATCGACAACTGTCGCGAGGTCGAGTACTGCGACTTATGCCGAAATTGCAGCTATTGCTTTGGCTGTATCGGGCTTGAGAATAAATCTTTTTGTATCCTGAATAGACAGTATACGGAGGAAGAATACTGGAAACTTGTTGATCATATTAAAACATCGATGTTAACCACCGGTGAGTACGGAGAGTTTTTTCCGCCGGCCCTCATGCCTATTCCATATAAAATATCGTTTGCAACTTCTTACACCGGTTTCGACGACTATGCTCGCGCTGTAAAGTTTGGTTACGACGTGAGCGATGTTAAAAATTCCGCAGAACGGCCGTCCGACAACGGAGCCGCCGTCATTCACGGAGATGATTTGCCGCTTGATATTCGCGCGGTAGACGACGATATTCTCACAAGGGTAGTGCACGATACTGCGAATAATCGCTATTTTCGAATCATGCCCTATGAGTTGGATTTTTACCGAAGGAATGGCCTTGCGTTGCCGCGAGAACATCCAATTGTACGAATTTTCCGTTTTCGGAAACCTTATGCAGTGCGCCTCAAATTCTACGATCGGCGCTGTGGAAAGTGCGGAGCTACGCTTTTGTCCCCTAGAGAAGTTGAAAAATACCCGAAGTTGCTTTGCGAAGATTGCTACAACACAGAAGTGTCCTGAAGTGAAGCTCAGCCGACAGGAGTCGGCAGCTTCTTTCGATTCGGTGCGGAGCGAAACCCCGCACCGAAAGCCCTTCGGGCTTGGCACTTTCATCCCCAGACAAAGAGTCTGGGGCTTTCTGGCGCGGGGTAGATCCGCCGAGCGGGCAAAAACGGAGATGAACGGAAGGAGGTTTTGCCCGCGAGCCGCAAGCACAGTTCCATCGCCCAGCGCGAGAGGCGCGGAGCAGACGAGGTTTCTATCAGTAGCGCCACCGGGATTCGAACCCGGGTTACCGGCTTGAAAAGCCGATGTCCTAGACCAGACTAGACGATGGCGCCAAAACAAAGGGAAGTGAGAAAAAACCGACACCCCTGCCCCATGGATGACAGAAGCGCATTCTCAAAATCAGTATAACCGAAGGTTATTTGCGTTTCAATTCATCCTTCGGTTCTACTCAAGACGACCATGGGTTTATCGAGGGGTCATAATCTTGCCTAAAGCCAAAACCGTTGGTAGTATAAGTAAGGTTTTTTACTTTTCCTACAGGAAAACTATGAGCACGCACACGCACGAAGCAACCGACGCAAACTTTGAGGAACTTGTATCGAAATCTGCATTGCCGGTGGTGGTTGATTTTTGGGCTGACTGGTGCGGCCCGTGTCGAATATTCGGACCGGTGTTCGAAAAAGTTGCGGCAGCGCATAGTGACACGATCGTTTTTGCCAAATTGAACACGGATGAAAACGGGGCGACGATGGACAAATACGACGTGCGTGGCATTCCGACGGCTATATTATTCCGCAATGGAAAAGAAGAAAAAAGGTCCGGCTTTATGACCGAACCGGAGTTTAAGAAATTTCTCGGTCTTGTATAATCGCTTTCATTGCCTTGACTCCGTTCTGTAGTCATAAAAAATCCCTCTGGAAAAAGAGGGAATTGTTTTTATAGATCGTATATGATAGTACAGGAGAAGAAGGATGAATCTTATGAATATCTTAGCCATTGAAACATCGTGCGACGAAACTGCGATTGCCCTTGTGGAAGCATCCGGCGGGCTGCGCGCGCCGAAATTCAGGATTGTATCAAGCGTCGTTTCATCGCAGGTAAAAATTCACGCGCCGTTCGGCGGTGTCGTTCCTAATCTTGCGAAGCGCGAACATATCAAGAACCTCCCGATAGTTTTGAAAAGGGTTTTCCAAAATTCTCCTTCGACCCCGAGCCTTTTTCGAGTTCGAGCCTCAGGGTCGAGGACAGGACCGAGGGGTAAATTTGATCTATTGGCCGTAACCGTTGGTCCCGGCCTTGAGCCGGCGCTCTGGACCGGCATCGAATTCGCAAAAAAATTAAAAAGAGAATTGGACGTACCGGCAGTCGGCGTCAATCACCTTGAGGGTCACCTCTACAGTTTTCTTTTATCAAAGAAAGCTGCGGGCACGACGCATAAAGCACGAAGTGCGAAAAGAAGATTGGATGGTTTCGAATTTCGAATTTCGAATTTCGAATTTCCAGCAATAGCATTGCTGGTGAGCGGTGGGCATACAATTCTGGTTTTGATGGAGTCGCTTGCCAAATGGTACAAGCTTGGAGAAACGCGCGATGATGCCGCGGGCGAGGCGTTTGATAAAGTTGCGCGCATGCTTCATCTGTCGTATCCCGGCGGCGCAGAGCTTGAAAAACTCGCCCGCAAGGGCAGGGCCGATACGATATCATTTCCCCGACCCATGATTCACGCGAAAGACTATGATTTCAGCTTTTCCGGCCTCAAAACCTCCGTTCTTTACTATATGAAAGAACTATCGCCCTCAGTGTTCAACGTTAAACACTCTACGCTCAAAAACGATATTGCGGCTTCATTTCAGGCTGCAGTAATCGACGTCCTCGTTACAAAGACAGTCCGCGCGGCACGGGAGTATGGCGCGAAATCAATTATGCTTTCCGGCGGGGTCGCGGCAAATAGGGCTTTACGGAGGGCGCTGCAAGCTGCAAGCCGCAAGCTACGCGCTAATTTTTTCGTTCCTCCGTTCAAATTTAACACCGATAACGCCGCGATGATCGGTGTTGCGGGGTATATGCAGTACCTAAAAAATAAAACCCGCGCAATCAGAGCACAGGGGAATTTGAATTTGTGACTATTCTACCATTCGTACGCCTACCCGCCGTAACTTTAGCAAGTGGGGATTTAGAGCCGGGCAAAAGCCGCCGCAGCAAGTCTTAATCTTGATCTTGGTCGAGAGTACTTTCAGTATAATAAAATAGGGTTTTTAGTGTATGCGCGATTTTCTCATCTTCGATAAGGATAGCTATCGGCTGATCCTCGGAGAACGAAAATATTCCTACGTTGTTATCATAAATATCGATTTCGGTGTCGAACGTATATTTTTCGGGCAATAGTTTTGTGGTGCGAAGCAGTTCGCCGTCCCTTTTTTGGCTAACCCGCGACCATTGCGTATCAGGAGCAATAGCAATACATTTGATGCTAAGCCGAGTCCGCTTTTTCACATAATATTCAATCCATCCCTTGTCCATTTTTTTAAAAATCGCATCGGTTCCGGTAAAATCAAGAAGTTTTTTTTCTTTGTTATTTTCTAACGTGTCCTCGTATGCCTGTTTAATTCCCTCAATCCCTTCAAAAAATCTGATTCGCGGCAAAATATCTCTTTTTTCCCGTACTTTTTTTAGTTCGGGCAATATTTCTTTAATTTCATCTTTTCGGTCTTGCAGCTCGTCCCGCTTGCGCTCAATGAACGGAATGATGTGGCTGGGCGGAATGGATTGATATTCGATAATCCCTCCGCGATCGGCGGACGATACAAGCCCCCGCTCCGTGAGCGACTTCAAAATACCGTACGTTGTGGTCCGGTTCAGGCGGGCTTTTTTCGCAACCGCAGGAACCCTAAGACTTCCCTCTTGTAGCAGAACAAACATTGCCTGGATCTCTTTATCGCTTAGGCCGAGATCGCTAAATACTTTTCTTAAAATAGTTATCATGGATATTCCTCTTTCTTTAAGTATAACATATTGTTGAGAAAAGTCGACAGTGTACTATTTACTATTGACAAAGTGCTTGTTTCAGAATATAATTATACTGTTGAAGCGGTTCAACAACGTACCTTAACAAGGAAACACCATGAGGGTCGTTAAAGCTGGGAAAGTGAAGATCGTGAAGGTAAGCGTTAAACAGTGGAGAATTAAGGTTGTCTGCGCCAAGAAAGACAAGTACGATACGACTGGTTGTCGGGCCAAATTAGAGATTGCCGCAAAAGACCTTGTGATGATGTGCTGGTACGGCTCATTTTTCCCGCATTATTATCTTGCCGCTCAATGTCCGCTATGCGGGAAATATAACATGGTAGGGGTTCCCGACTCGATCTGGGAAAAGCTTGACACGGCCGCAAGCCGCAGAAAAGCGATCTGGGACGGTTTCAGCGACGGCGCTACTCCAGAGTGGCACATTAACCCAGAAAAGTAGTCCATTCACAAGGAAAGGTTGTGTTAAAAGGTGTTCTGAAGCTCCGGTTACGGCTCAGAACATGCAACGGCGGGGGCTGCCACCCTTTCTTTGAGTGGGCCGAGGATGAAAACCAGTATGGTTTCTACGTTCGAACGTGGGGAGAAAAGCCGGTGGAGCCGCACTGAGAAATTCCGGTCCTCTGTCCCCACTGCGGTACGCGCTTCATAATCAAACTACGGAACGGCCTCAGGGGATTATTCGAAAGAGGTTGAGAATCGGGGACTTGTTCGGACTCTGGATCATGCGATCCAGAGTCCTTTAACTAAAAAAACCTGTTGCGTCTTTTTATAAATGAAGAGTTGCGCAAAAAAATTCAATACCGACAATGCCGCAATGATCGCGGCTGCAAGTTATATAAACTGGCTTCAAAATAAAAGACGCCCACTCAAAGCGCAGGCGAATTTAAACTTATAAATTCGTCCTGAGCTTACCGAAGGGCGAATTTAAACTTATAAGTTCGCTGAGCCCACCGAAAGGCGAATTTGAGTCTTAAATAAAAAACCCCCCTGCGTGCGGAGGTTTATTCTTGCGGTCCGACTTGCGCCTCTCCGGTGCGTATTGCCGCTTGAGCCGTGGATTCGGTCATGGTCTTGACGAATTTTTCCCCGTCCCAGAAGCCGGTACCGATTGCGCCCATCGCACAAAATGCACTGCGTTCTTTCATGGAATAGTGGAATCCGGCATGTATGAGTTTTGGGGTCGGGTCGTCTCCCACGAATGCTTCGGCAACGAAATCGTTCGGGAAAACATGATCATTGCAGATTGCGCACAGCGTTACCCTGCCACTGTCGATCGCGCGGGTTGCCCCTTTTTTCCATCGCCTCCATTTGATATCTTCATAGAACGGGGAGTTGAAAAAAAGAAGAAGCGCGACGCATACAATAAGGAAAGCAACAACTCCGATCGCTGCCCTTAGTCCAAAAATGGCATCAACAAACAGTCCAACTACAATGATGGCCGCGACAATAATATCCATTGCGTATATCCTCCATTTTTGAGATTTTGTTGAGCAGCTAATGGGATAATACGAAATTCTTGTCTTCCATGCAAGGCCTTTGTGAAGATTGAGTTTCTGCCTGGAATTTTAAGCAGTTCTCGCTATACTATAAACAATGCTTGATAAGGCATATGATCCGAAAAACGTGGAGCGAGAAATTTATGCCCGGTGGGAAAAATCCGGCTATTTCAATCCAGATAAGCTACCAAAGCGGGGAAACAGAGAAACGGGGAAACGGAGAAATAAACCATACGTTATTTTGATGCCGCTTCCGAACGTGACTGGCTCGCTTCACATCGGCCACGTACTCGATCAAACAATTCAAGACCTTCTTACGCGCTGGCATCGGATGCGAGGATTCCGTGCGCTCTGGCTTCCCGGCACTGACCATGCGGGAATCGCGACGCAAAATGTCGTTGAAAAAGAGCTCCGTAAACAAGGCGTTTCGCGGTTCGGTCTCGGTAGAGAAAAATTCATTGAAAAAACTTGGGAGTGGAAGCAAAAGTACGGCGCAGTTATTGAAAACCAGGAGCGCCTCCTGGGGAATTCATGCGATTGGTCGCGTAATAGATTTACCATGGATCCGGCGTATGCAGAGGCGGTAAAAAACGCCTTCACCCACTATTACAATAAAGGATTGATCTATCGGGGAAAGCGCGTTGTAAACTGGTGTACTCGTTGCGGCACGAGCCTTTCCGAACTTGAGATCGAATATAAAGAAGAAAAGGCGCGGCTGTATTACATTCGTTATCCGATTGAGAACGAATCGGGAAATTATATCGTTGTTGCGACAACGCGTCCGGAAACCATGCTCGGAGATTGCGCGGTTGCGGTACACTCTAAAGATGCGCGCTATACGGGGTATGTAGGTAAAAATGTTCTTTTGCCGATTCACGACCGTTTGATCCCGATTATTACGGATAAGGGTGTCGAGCAGGATTTCGGAACCGGCGCCGTGAAGGTCACTCCTTCGCATGATATGCTCGATGCCGAAATTGCGGAGCGCCACACCCTCCCGTTTCTCGATATCATAAATGAACGCGGCCGGATGACTGCGCATGCAGGCGAACTATTCGAAGATTTGAAAACGGACGAGTGCCGGGAAAGAGTTACTGGGATGTTGCGCGAAAAGAATCTTATAGAAAAAGAAGAGGAGTACTCGCACAATCTCGCCATTTGCTACCGGTGCGGCGGAGCGCTTGAACCGCAGAGGAGTAATCAGTGGTTTGTTAGGATGCGGGAACGTCCTCGGGGTCAAAAAACGCAGATGTCGCTTCGCGAAATGGCATATAAAGCAGTACAATCGGGAAAGGTGAAAATCCTTCCTAAAAACTACGAGAAACCTTATTTTGCGTGGCTGAAAGATATAAAAGATTGGTGCGTCTCGCGACAAATTTGGTGGGGACACCGAATACCGGCGTGGTATTGTGGATTGGCCGAAGCGCGTCTGCCCGTTATGGGTTTTAACGAACGTATCGTGCCGCAGGTGCTCGGCGGAAAAAAAACAAAAACGCATCGGGTCCGCGACCATCGCCTCAATGTCGGCGACAAAGTCGCTTTTGAAAATAGCCAAACGAAAGCGTTGTTTGGATACGGTATTATTACGGAGATTGAACAAACAAGGGTCGCGGACCTTGTTCCAATGACGGACCCATCGCACGGCACGCTGTATAAAACAACCAAAGACATTATCACCGCATTTAAGCGCTATAATCCTGACAGAAAAGTAACTTTAGACACGATCGTAATAACGTATACATACTCATTCACGCCGATAACTGAGAAACATTCGCGCGAGGGATGCGGAAATATTCTTGTATCTTCTGAAAAACCCAAAAAGTGCCCCGCGTGCGGCGGAACAAATCTTACTCAAACCCCGGACGTGCTAGACACATGGTTTTCGTCCGCGCTATGGCCGTTTGCCGCGCGTAGCAAACGCGACCTGGAACAATACTATCCGACCGATGTGCTGGTAACGGCGCGCGACATTTTAAACCTGTGGGTGGCACGGATGATTTTTTCAGGAACAGAATTTAAACAACAACCGCCATTTCACACTGTTTTAATTCACGGCACTGTTCTTACCAAAGAAGGCAAGCGTATGTCCAAAAGCCTTGGCACCGGAGTGGATCCGCTCATGCTCATCGAACAATACGGCACAGACGCGCTCCGCTTCGCCGTTATCTGGCAGTCAATGGGACAGCAAGATATCCGCTGGAGCGAGGAAGCGTTGATCGCGGGTAAAAAATTCGCCAACAAATTATGGAATGCGAGCCGTTTTGTGCTGATGCGCCTGGATGGGAAAAAAGCAACAAAAAAAGAACTCGGCAGCACGCTCTTGAAATTTCCCGCACGCGACAAAAACGCATCAACAATATATAGAGAATATAAAAGAATGGTACAATCAATGGAGAAGGATATTGCTGCATATCGCCTCGGCCACGCGTTGCACCGGTTATATGATTTTTTCTGGCATCGATTTTGCGACCGGGCGATTGAAGAGTTCAAGGATAAAGAAGGAATCGACGCAAAATTATTTTTACTTGCCCTTCTTGTGGAACAGCTCAAAATACTGCACCCATTTATGCCATTTGCAACAGAATATATTTACTCTTTCATCCCGATCACGGACAAAAACTTGCTGATGGTAGAACAAATAAATTAAAGATTGGCTTGTAGCTTGTAGCAAAGCTAAAAAGCTAAAAAGCTCTCATTGCTTCTCGTTCTTGCGATTATTTTCGGCATTCTTCCCGGATTTGCGTGGCTGATTTTCTATTTGCAGGAAGATCCACACCCTGAACCGAGACGGCTTATTGTATACGTATTTCTCGTCGGCGGAATTGTTACCTTTCTTGCCGTTGGTTTAGAAATCGGCTATCTCAATGCGCTCAAGCTGCTCGGCTGGCAGACGCCCATTGCATTATTGACGGGGCTTGCGATCATCGAAGAGGTGCTTAAATTTGCCGCCACCTACGCAAGTATTCACAGAAGCAGATATTTCGACGAAGCGGTCGATGCCATGATTTATATGGTGGTGGCAAGCCTTGGATTTGCCACTGCTGAAAATATCCTGTTTGCGGTCGGCGACATCCAAGAGGGATTAACCGCCGGCATTATGGAGAGCAGCCTCATCGGCGGGGTGTTCGAAACCATCTCGCTTAGATTCGTGGGCGCCACATTGCTGCACACGCTCGCTTCGGCAATTGTAGGATATTATTGGGCGTTGGGGATTGCGCAAAGGCGGGAAAAGCATTTTATTGCCCTAGGCCTCTTATGTGCCACCCTCTTGCATGCCTTCTTTAATTACCTTATTATTACATATGGACCCGGTCAGATATACTATTCTACTCTGTTACTGGTGATCGTAGCAGCAGTAGTGCTGCATGATTTTGAGAAAATTAAGGGGTACCCACGGCAGGCGAAACATTTCCATCCGTCGCAGAACCCGAGCGTATAATTGAGAAACCGGAACCCAATGGATGAAGAAATTAAAAAATTTTTCGAGGACTTAAGCACCGACCCTGCGCCGCACGCCGATTTGGTGTCCGTAAAAACAGACCACGGTTCAGCATCAGCTGCAGTCATGCAAGGAACGGACGACGACGAAAATAATGAGGACGAGGAAAAGGAGGGCGTTTTCGGAGACGACGAGTTGCGCGGAGACGAAGGACAGCTTACCATCGACGTGTACCAAAAGCCGAATGAGATCATTATTCAATCGACCATTGCCGGCGTTGCTCCGGAAGATCTAGAAGTAAGCGTTACCGATGAGATGGTGACGATCCGCGGCAGGAGAGAAAAATCAGAATCGGTGGAAACAAGAGACTACCTCTATCAAGAATTATACTGGGGAAGGTTTTCACGGTCCGTGATTCTGCCGCAAGACGTCGACAGCGAACAAGCAACCGCAGAACTTAAAAACGGCATCCTGACCGTACGGCTCCCGAAAATCAAAAAACAGAAAACGAAAAAACTGAAGGTAAAAACCCCTGCGTGATCAATTTCTCTTTGAATGGCGCGGATAAAAAACCGACCGACGAATTCCCCCAAGGGGGTTTTTTGATTACCCTGATGATCCATTGAGGGGATCAATCAGTCGGATCACATCCAAGCTGCTCCCAAGGAAGTCCTTTTGGGCTTTTGGCCAGAGGACCGCCGATGTACTGTAGAAATGAAACTTCGCATAACGTGACGGATTTCTAAATATAGGATAGTATAATTGCATAATGATGCTCGAAAGAGGTTCTGAGTCGCAAAAAGCGGTACCGCCACGGTCCATGCGCGAAGCAACTTCTATGGAATTGAATGCCGATTTAGCGTTATTTGCTGAAGAAGATCGACCGCTTATCGAAAGATACTTACAGGGAGAACGTGTTGCGCCGGAAGAACAGCGCAGGCGGGATCTTGTTATTCAGGAATGGTGGCAAAAAAAATACGATTTCCCCTATAAACACAGGGCCGAACGGCAAGGACTTTTGGGCGAGAAATATAGCATGTCGTTGCGGAATGGGAGAGGGGAATCGGATTCTGACGTCATGCAAGAAGAGGTATGTTTTGGAGAGGCGCTGCTTCTGGTTGATTCGGTGAATTCTCAAATGCTTGTGGCCGAACAGGTTTCTTCGCCCGAGCGAATGCGGAATATAAAAGGTTCTAAGGTTAACTCCAGAAGCAAAAAGCGCAAATACTTAATCGGGCAATTGCTTATCGAATATGATGTTCTGCCGGAGCGCGTCCAGGCTATAGTAGTAAAAACGAACCAAGGAATTCGGCTTTCGTCCAATGAACAGTCAGAATTTGATTCGTATGTGCATAAACGTAACGTGCTTTTAGGATTTGAGAGAAAAAAGCAAGGCGAGATGCAAAAACTGAAGGGGCGTCTTCGGGCAATTGACAGGAAAGAAGATTATACAAGCAGTGAACGAGGGGGAAGGCGGACTCTTTCATACGATGAATCCAGCGGCACATTGCTTGTGATGAAAGACGGAAATCAAAAAGTTGTGGGCGAGGGCGATGTTGTTGCAGATTACGTATGGGGCATCATGTATCGGCCGGACGTATCCGTTCCTGATCATCTATGGCGGCGCCTACGAAAACTTTCCGATATCACGGAAGCCCGCCACCGTATCGAAAGATCTTTTGACGAAGAGTTGGCTGAACGAGAAGGAACTTCGTTCGGCATTGACCATGTTCCGGTTGAAGCCATCGAACAAAATATCAAAGTCAGTGCCGGCATCATAGCCGAACGGATGATGAAAACATTTTTAACTCGTCTTGAATATGCTCATCCAAAATACGGCTTTAGAATAGAAAACTCAAATGCGCTGGAAGACACCGAGTTAAAATATGATTTTAAATTGGTGATACCCCAAAAGCGCCGCGGCGTTGCAGTTGAAAGTGAGGATATGATGCGAGAAGCATACGTTGAGAATAAAAGAAGGGTCGGCATACAGTTTACAATCACAAAACTCAATTCGATATTGTTTGATAAGGAAAGACAGATTGGGGAGGCGCGCAAGCACATTGCCGAATCCAAATACTTGCGGTATGTGAAGCGGCCGGTTGATGATATTGTTTTGATTAGAATTCCGCTCGAAAGTTATGGCGATTGTTTTAAGAAATGGCTTGCGGCAGGAAAGCCCTCGGGCGGTCCAGAGCAGTTTTTAACCCTTGAAGAAAAACATAAGATCGTTAAAGTCTTACTTGCACAAAACTTTTTGCAGCTGTCAGATGAAGAAATCGAAAAACTGGTTGTGTAATTATTTGTCGTTTTCGGCTTAAATTGCAACCGCTGGTTGCCCCCTGGTATAATCCATCACGTACAGCTTATGCATCTGCGAAAACATCATTTTGCGGGCCGTCGTATAGTGGCCATTATGACTGCCCTCCAAGCCCCGTATATCAACTTCGACGACATTTGCGGGATTAGTACAGTGGCAGTACGACTCCCTTCCAAGGAGTAGACGCCAGTTCGATTCTGGTATCCCGCTCCAAGATAAGACTTTCCGAACAATTTTTGATTTTGCGTGCTCCACCATTTCTTTCTTCTGGGTTGATTTTTTTTGGACACCGTGTATGATGATAAAAAATGCAAATTCCTATGATCATGGACGGCGTACTCTCTTTCCGCATTCGAAAAAGACATCTCCGTTCTGTCGCGACTGCAATTGTCGCCGGCTTTTTACTGTATGGCGCGTGGACGTTTTTTGCCGGCCCGCGTCCTCATGTGCCGAACGAATTCAACGCGGCGCGGCTTCAAGGAGCATTGATCGCGCAGGAAATCGTTGATGTCGTCAGCGAATCAAACGACCGCCTGTATTTAATATCCACGTATGATGTCGGCGGCGACTATCGAGCGGCGCTGGATTTGTCCGCGCGGGCCCTAGAAGAAAACAAGGCGGTTGCCGACAGTGCGGTTAGTCTTTCCAAACAGCTGGAAGTAATGCTCAGAAATCTAGAACAGGTATATCCTCCCGAAGCACAGACAAAAGCGCAGGGAGCAATCTTAGCCGAGGTACAACTGATCAATAAACTCATCTCTTACAGCCAGCTCTTGTCTCAGCTTCTTGAAGAATTGCGACTTAAACTGAAAGCACATCTTAATGGCGTGGCTTCCCCGGGCATAGAAATTCAAACCCGTGTAGACGAGATCAACAGAGAAATTCGGAACATCAACGCTCTCAACCAAGAATTTATAGAATCAATGAAGGAATTTGATAGATACTTCAGTAAGTGAGTTCGAGATTCGAATATCGTTCCCCGACACTGTTTCGGGTTTCGGATTTCGCGCTTCGGATTTAATCTTTGAAGCATGTGCATTTTATCGGGATCGGCGGCATCGGCGTGAGCGCGTTGGCTCGCGCTTTTTTGCATTGGGGATGGCGCGTGAGCGGATCAGATTCAACCGCTTCAGAAATTACCGATGACCTTAAAAGAACCGGCATACAAGTGTATATCGGCAACCACGCGCGTCCTGCCGCCGCAACATCATGCGACTTGATAATCTATTCCCTCGCTGTCAGGCCCGACAATCCGCAGCTTATCGAAGCTCGCCGTCTCGGCATAAAAACCCAAAGCTATCCCGAAGCCCTCGGCGAGATAACCAAACGCTACTTCGCCATCACCGTCTCCGGCAGCCACGGAAAGAGCACCACCGCCGCAATGCTTGCCCTCATCACAGCACGGGCCGGCTTTGATCCGACGGTTATCCTTGGCACTAAGCTTAAAGAATTCGGTAACAGCAATTTCCGGCCGGGAAAAAGCAGCTACCTCATTCTTGAAGCGGACGAATGGGCGCGGGCCTTTTTACACTACTTTCCCACAATAGCGATCGTTACCAACATTGATCGCGAACATCTGGATACGTATAAAAATCTATCCGGCGTAAAACGAGCTTTTGCTCAATATGCGGCCCGCCTACCAAAAGAAGGCTATCTGATTCTCAATAAACATGATAATAACTCGCGATTCTTGACGCAAAAGACACAATCATGCGTAGTTTATTTCGGCATAAAAACGGATTCAAAACCATTCACTTATTCGCGCGAATATGCGAGTAGTCAAGCTCGTATAAAAAGAGGGGGGCGACGATGGCCGCTTCAGATTCCCGGTATCCACAACCAGATCAATGCCGAAGCCGCATGGCAGGCAGCCAAGCTGCTTGGCGTCAAAAAATCAATCGCGCGGGAAGCACTCTCGCGCTACCGCGGCGCATGGCGCAGAATGGAACAACTAAAGATTAAAAATTTGAGATTTAAGATCAATGGCGGTCCAAAAACTTCCAACCTTAACCCTTCAGCTTTAATCTATTCCGATTATGCTCATCATCCGACCGAAATTAAAGCAACGCTTGCGGCCTTTCGCGAAAAACATCCGAACAAAAAACTACTGGTTATCTATCAGCCGCACCAAATCGATCGGCTGACAAAATTATTTAATGATTTCGTCCACGCGTTTGATCTCGCCGACGAACTATGGCTTCTCCCGACATATCAAGTTGCCGGCCGGGAATACCGGGGCAGAATGAAAACGAGCAAAGAGCTTGCGGAAAAAATAGATCGCGCCAAATATTTCCCGTCATTCGCCTCGGTAATACAACGGCTTCAAAACAAAAAAAACTTAAACCGACGCTGCATTATCTTCATGGGCGCAGGCGACATCGATACACGCATGAGAGAATTTTTTACCCGCGTAGCCGGAAAACTCTAAGCGCGTATCTCCTCACAGCTCTGAAGTGTCCCTCTGTCCACACGCCAAGGAACCACATCTGCCTATCGGCAGACAGCCCTACCTGCCGACAGGCAAGGCTTTAACCGTGGGGCTCCACATCATCATGCCGAAAGGCAAAGAGTTTTGACGGATTTTGAGGCTGTTTTGGCATGGCCCAAGCACTCAATTTACGCATAAAATTGAAAGCCCGGCGAGAATGAGCCAAAATTCTTTGCCTTTCGGCAAGCACCTCGGACTTGTGAGTAAGTAACCCCTCACACCCCATAAAATATGGCTCTATTGAACGGTCGTAAACCGCTCCGTTTTTATGGGTGATATCAAAATATGGTTTAACAAAGCCAAATCGGTGTTTGGAGGTGTGAGGGGTTACGTGAGCGACCCCCCCCTTGACCGAAGGTATACTTTATGCTATAATAGAAACGGTAAATGGAGAGTTTCTTTTTCGAACCCTCCTATGACAATGTCGCATATGTCCGTACTTACAGATAAGGAGGAAGCATGAAAAGGATGATTGGCATTCTCGCGATCGCTGTCGCGACAGTAGTCGGCTCCTCTAGCGCGGCGGCGCAGGTAAGTGTGTCGCACGTGGAGGCTGTTCCTGACACTCGCGACTACAACGTCTGTGCAAGGAGGATGATGCCAGGAACCGGGAAGATCAGGAATACGCGCGGAGATGTAGTCATCATGGTGGACAATCAACTTCGCGTAGGCTGCGTCGACCTCGGTTTCAAAAGGCTCAGTACCGAATCCCTGATTCAAGGGACCGATCTGCAGCCGGCCGGAACGACTACGGTCGTGAAGTTCCGAAGCAAGGATTTCCGGCCTCGGGCAGCTGCGATCGGCGCCGTCATCGGCACAGTCATCGGCGCACTCGCAGCACCCAAGGATCGGGAACTCGAAAGCGGCGCGCTCGGTGCAGCTGCCGGACTGTTGGTAAGCCAAGAGCTGGCTCACGAAGACCCGGTAGCGCGCCTCACCATCGAGGTTGTGGACGAAAACGGAAACCGTCGCGAGTTCACCTACATCGATGAAGTCGTCTCGCGATGGGAGGGCAGGAAACTACTGGTAACGGTCTACGAAGATACGTGGGGCAACCCACGCATCGAGTGGCATGACACCCAGTGGTTGCGGTAAGACCTGGACGGGTCGCGCTTATACAGGCGACCCGTTTCTTCGCTTAAACCAACCATGAATACGGGGCCCTTAGCTCAGGCGGTTAGAGCAACGGACTCATAATCCGTCGGTCCTGGGTTCAAATCCCAGAGGGCCCATGGGCGAACGCAAGCTTGCCGTAAAAAGAAGGCCCTCGTAGCTCAACTGGATAGAGCGCCGGACTTCTAATCCGGGGGTTACAGGTTCAAATCCTGTCGAGGGTATGTTGTTCAGGTGAGTACCTTAACTGGCCAAAGGACCGGGTTGTGGCCCCGGGCATTCGGGTTCGATTCCCGACCACCTGATGCAGGAAGATTCCGCAGACCAATGGGCCGGCGAGGTCGCCTAGCGGCGATGGCACCTGACTGTAGATCAGGCACCCACGCGGTAAACACCGGAGGTTCGAATCCTCCCCTCGCCATGCAACTCATAGTTTCAGATGTGCCGAGATGGCGGATAGACGAGAAGAACAACCCCCGTAGCGCAATCGCGCTCGGGGGTATCTTAATTTTGATCCCCCAAACAACACCTTTTGGATTTAAGTGCGCCCGCGAGGAATTGAACCTCGATCTCATCCTTCGGAGGGATGCGTCCTATCCGTTGAACTACGGGCGCGTATTTTTAGTGTTGGGGTCCGTTGAACTACGAGGGCGTGAGTCGAAATATTTTCTTTCTTCTCTTCGCAGTCTTTCTTAAAGAAATTATAATTCTTCGAACGATATAGCGCAGTTTTTGATAACAAACACACGAAGCGGAGAGCCGGAAAGGATGACGAAGGTCCGACCGCGGTCGGACCGGAGTGGGCCCTCCCGGTCGGAGCGAGTAGTGTTTGTTCAAAAACGAAGCGTTTAGTGAGAAGAGTTATAATTTCGCCTCGCCGCCACCGATCCCAAAACCAACCATAACATCAGCCGCCCGGGCTGTAAATCCCAAAGAAAATGATCGAATAAACCGAAAATCAACAGCGCGAACAATAGGGATACCGAAACAAGTTTCTGCGGGTTTAGCTGCACAATTTGGTTTTTAAAACCCGAGCCGCGAAGCACGAAAATTAAAAGAACAAAAAATGCCGCGAGTCCCGCTATCCCGATTTCCGCTGCCATCAGTATATATAAATTATGTATTGGCTGCCATTCCCAGCGCTGCGTCATCCCCAAATTCTGATACAACCGATGCGTTACGGCATGGGGCATCTGGTTGCCAATGCCCACCCCCCACGGCCTCTCTTTTATAAGATCAACGCCGAGCTTGTTATACATGAGCCGCGACGATATTGAATAGTCTCCTCGGTAAGTTGCCTCAATGCGCGGACTGATCGCGAATTGAAACAATTGATACAAAAGGACAACTGAAACAAACAGCACCACGACGAGCCGCGCAACCTCAAGCCGATACCCCCTCCGAATAGACGAGAGCGCGAAAAAACAGACAATTCCAGCCATCGCGCTTATCCACCCCGAGCGCGAAAAAGAAACTACAAGCCCCATCAGCACCAAAAATATGGAAATGCCAAGTAAAACATCTTGCGCGAGCCAAGTCGGCGATGTATATATACGAAACTCTCCCTTCCTCCGTACCCAAAAATAACATAAAGAAATGAGCCCTAATACAAGAAAAGCGGCATAGATGTTTGCGTGCGGCAGCGTGCCGTACGCCCGCAAAAAATATCCATACTCGGTATATACTTTTGCCGCTCCGACGATATGAATGCCGATCTGCGATTCTCCCAAAAGCCGTAAACCAATACTTTGCTGCGTAAAAAACTGGGCAATGCCAACAAGGGCTTGGAATACGCTCGACGCCGCGACAATTTTCAGTACGGCGTCAAATTTTTTCGGCGCTTCGAGAACGTACGCCGTAATAACAAAAAACAGCGCTGCGAGCACAAGCCTTCCGAATGAATAGAGTGCAAGAGGAACGTGGAATGCCAATACTACAGAAGCTGCTGCTACCGCAAGAAAAATCCACAACAGTTTCGGAACGCGAGAAAAAAATTTCTTTCCCAGCCTCCACAACAATAAAACTGCCAACCCGGCAATCAAAAAATCGCTTGCGTATACGAAGACGCTTTCGTATTCACTGAACTGCGGCGCAAACGACAGAATGAATTTCCTCGTCCCGAACGGAATCCAAACAACCAATAACCACCACAGCGCCGCTTCCAATTTTTCCGCATGGGCCGTCAATACCTTCATATCGCCATAAGCCCCTATATCATTCGAACGCGACGATTATTTAAGACGACTATCTACTTAACGCTGAAATGCTTATCTTCGTGGAGGCATTTTCTCCGTAATGGAGGCAAAGCTTGCGTGTTTCTGAAATATTTTCTGCGTTAACCCGATAGCCATTTTATTTAAACGCAAAAGTCCAAAAGAGTGCCAAAAACCTCATTTAAACCTAAACTACTGTTCTTTTTCTTCAGATGATCCTCTTTTTTTCCGCAACGCCTCCAGCACATCTAGGGCATTATCGACTAGAAAAGCATATTGCTCGGGATGAAGATAAAGTTGGTTATGAGTCCCTTTAACGGAATAAAATCCGTCAATCATTTCCATGGTGGTTTGTTGCTGGACTCTCTCCATGGGAAAAAATTTATCGTCTACGCCATGAACTATAGATATTTTTATTCCTAATTCTTTTAAAGTTTGTAGAATTTCGTGAATTTGCGTTTCTGCTATAACTCCGATTGACTCGACGGTATGCCGCGGATTTGATGCAAAAACTTCTACTAAAGCTTTGGCTGCCGTGCTTGATTGCTTAAACGCTTCAAATCCTTCTTTTGTCAATAATTTTTTATAAATTCTGGCAATCTGAAGACCAATGTCTAAAGCTACGCCTTTAACGAGTCTTCCTTTTGTATCTTCTCCGACCATGCCGGCCGGATCAACCAATACCATGTTTCTGAACTTTTCTGGTCTAAGAAGCGCTGCTAACACCCCATAAATTGCTCCTTCGGAATGAGCTACGATATCCGTTTGCTCTATACCTTTTTCGTCAAGAGACTTTAGTAGGGCAGCTACTTTTCTTAGTTCGATATCGTGTATTTCTTGTTCGCGTTCTGTTGTTAACTCTTGTATATTCGCGCTTTCAATTCCGTGTGGAGCATCAACCGCTAAAGTTCTTCTCCCGCGTTCAGCCAAATTAACAATATTATCCTCGTGGACTTCTACGGTTGTCCCCCATCCACGAAGCCAAAAAGTCGGAATTTCTGTTTTTGGCCTCTCGGGTTTAACATCAACAACGTCCATCGTGCCCCCTTCGTATAATTCAATTTTATCGGGATGTTTCAATTGGGATTTAATTCGCTCTCGATTTGATTCCGGCGATTCTTTCGCAGGATATTTTTCAGAATCTTTTGACATATTCAATATAATAATTTACGAATTATATTACTTTGTCATTCAGTTTGTAAATATGCTCGTTGCGCTCGGATGATAATAACTTTTCGTGTTGTGCAAAGGGTTTTATGATTCTTTACTGCGCATTCGATACTGGAGCGCCTCTGCAACATGTCCCAGCGTTACCACGCCGCTCTGCTCCAAATCGGCAATCGTCTGCGCGATTTTAAGTATCTTGTAATAGCCGCGCACCGAAAGCATCTCTTTCGTAATGCTCTTCTTGAGCGCATCCATTGCGTCTTCCTCCATCTTCACCAAAGAACGCGCTTCTTTTGAGCTCATCTCCGCATTGGTACGCTTGCCAAAGGGCCGCAGCCGTTCCTCCTGCGTTTTCCTGGCGCGGACCACTCGCTCGCGAATCTCAAACAGTTCCCCCTCGTTTTTCTGCGTATGATGGATTATTTTCTCCGCGCCTATCCGCGGCACATCGATCTGCATGTCAATGCGGTCGAGCAGGGGACCGGAAATCCGTTTTTGATAGCGCAGTATTTCTCCGGAGTTGCAGCGGCACTCTTTTTCTTGGTCGCCGTAAAAACCGCACGGGCACGGATTCATCGAAGCGAGAAAAATAAAGCTTGCCGGAAGGGTAAGCGACTGCTTTGCCCTCGCAATTGTAATTATGCCGTCTTCAAGCGGCTGCCTTAGGGCCTCGAGCACGTCTGTTCTAAATTCCGGAAGTTCATCCATAAACAGTACTCCGCGATGCGCAAGGCTGATTTCTCCAGCCCTCGGATTCGTGCCCCCTCCGATAATCGCCGAAGGAGAAGCGGTATGGTGCGGCGCGCGCATCGGCCGATGTACCACTATTGGCTCATCCGCGTTCAATCCGCATGAACTGTAAATTTCGGTGACCTCAATCACTTCTTCCTCGTTCATGGGCGGCAAAATCGAGGGCATTGATTTTGCAAGCATTGTCTTTCCGACGCCCGGAGAGCCGAGCATCAGAAGATTATGACCGCCCGCAGCGGCTATTTCCAGCGCGCGTTTGGCATTTTCTTGGCCGTGTACATCTACTATGCTGAAAGGGTAATGCACGTCAGACAAAAAATCTTCCAGTTTAGTTTTGGGCTGTGGCAATATCGTTTTCTTTTGCTCCAGATATTCCACCGCGTCTTGCAGCCGATCCACGGGGATAATGCGAATTGCGCCAACGAGGGCCGCCTCTTTCGCGTTCTCGCGCGGCAGCAGAACTTCTTTGCGCCGATGCCGGGCAGCTTCCTTTACAATCGGCAGAGCGCCGCTTATAGAACGCACGCTTCCGTCAAGCGCCAACTCTCCTGCCAACACGTTATCGCTAAAAGAAAAAGGGCTCATCTGCTCGCTGGCGATTAAATAACCTATCGCAATCGCAAGATCATAGGCAGAACCGGCCTTCGGGATATCGGCGGGCGCCAGATTAACCGTCACTCGCCGATTCTGCTTATTGGGGGGTGAAGCGCCGAAATTTTTAATGGCGCTCGATATCCTTTCTTTCGATTCCTTCACGGCTTTATCTGCAAGCCCGACAATCGAAAAAGAACTAAGGCCGACAGCTGTGTCGACCTCAACCTCAATCAATTTAGCTTTTATGCCGATCACTGCGGCGGAGAATACTTTAGCAGGAGATCTCATTGATAAATTTCCAATATCCAATTTACCAACTTTGAACCGGGTACGCCATTAAGGAACGTGCATCCGTTTAAGAGTCAAAAAACCGGGCATTGGGAATTGGGAATTTGGAATTAAACTGACGGTTTTTTGCACGCTTTGCACAACTCCGAAGCCGGATTCGCGTCAAGCACGTCATGGCCGATTTCGTTGCCGCACGCGGTACATACGCCGTACGTTTTCTTATTCATCCGCTCCAGCGCCGCATCGATGCTTTGCAGTTTTTCCGACAACACCTGATTGATTCCGATGCGCGTTCCAAATTCTTCGGCCTCGTCCGCCTCTTCGTCTTCGTATTCCGTAAGGTCATCCCCGAAATTGGGCACGCGAGCCGTGAATTTATCCGAGTGATCCACGCGCTCGCCCACCTTCTCGAGGATGGAAACTATTTCCGCCTTTTCCTTTTCCAAGCGCGCTTTGAATTTTTGAATATCTTCGTGTTTCATGATCCCGATACGCTATACGTACGAAAAATCGATACCGTTATCATAGGCTCCGGTTGCCGAAACGTCAACTCTCGTTGTATCGGATAAGCCGAAACTTGAATTACGGGATGCCGTGACCGCAGAGTTATAGAACTCACCTGTATACGATCGCATCCGCGAACGCCGTGTTGTTAAATATGTCCGTGACCTCAAGACGCAATTGATTTTGAGGCGCGATGTCGTCAATTCTTTTCTCCAGCGCATAGACGTAGCGCGTTGTCGGCGCCTCTGACGCGTCATCAAAGACAACGCTATCCAGCGCTGCGCCATTTAATAGCAGCCGGATCCGGCTGATGCCGAGCGGCGCCGTAAACTCTGCTTGTATGTTCAAGGCGTTTCCCACGAAGGCTCCATTCACGGGAGAAATTAAATGAACGATCGGTTGATACTGGCCGGACTGGATAATCTCGTACTCGGGCGGAAGCGGTTGATTATATTCATGAAAATTCGGAATATGCTCACGCGCCCATTCGATAACCGGTTTTTCCCAATTCGCGTACTGCGGGTCGAGGGCCGGGTTTTGAGGAATAGGCCCTTGCGGATCGTCTTTGTCTACATAAAATAGAAGGTCGTGGACATGAGGATAGGTTTTATTGCCTACTGAAAAATTCACGACATACTCGCCGTTCAATATCGGTTTTGCGGTTTGGATCGCATCGGGCCTGGTGAAAAGCTCACGCGGCCTGTCTCCAAGCGCTTCGATCATAAACGCATTCCAAATCGGTACGGCAGCCAATATACTCACGCCCCCGATATTCATCGGCGTATTGTCGTTGTTTCCCGCCCACACACCGGCCAAGAGTCCCGGTGTATAACCAATGGTCCACGCATCTCTGAAATCATTGGTCGTCCCGGTCTTAGCGGCAATATCATGACCGGGAATGGTCAAAAGGCTGTTCGGGCCGAAGAGCGGTCGGCGCGCCTGTTCGTCCGACAACACATCGTTGAGAAGCCTCACGTATTGAGGACCGAGCACCGCTTGAGCGCTGTCGCGATATTCCTCCAATATTTTTCCAGACGCCTCTTCTACGCTCAATACGATACTTTGTTCATGCTTAACTCCCTCCTGCGCGAAAACTGAAAAGGCGTTCACCATTTCGACAAGCCGCACCTCGCCCCCGCCGAGCACCAGAGAAAGACCGAACCTGCTTCTATCGGCCAAGGTCGTAACACCCGTTTTTTCCGCGGTGCGGATCGTATCCTCAATGCCGGCGACATAGAGCGCCTTTACGGAAGGAATGTTGACCGACTGCGCAAGGGCATTTCGTAGCGTTATCGGTCCGCGGAATTTTTTATCATAATTTTCGGGCGCATAGCTTTTTTCCGGCCCGCCGGTCGTGTCAAACTTCGTGGGCAGATCAAAAACGATCGTTTCCGGCGTATATCCCTTCTCAAATGCCGTGAAATACGCAAAGGGCTTAAACGCGGAACCCGGCTGGCGAAGCCCCTGCGTTGCGACGTTGAAATTTCCATCGTGTTCCCGGTCGAAATAGTCAACCGATCCGACCATGGCAAGAATCTGGCCGGTTTTCGGGTCCTGCGCAACCAACGCCGCATTATTGCCGTTATACAGCTTTTTATTCCGCTCAGCTCCTTCTTTGACGGCTTTCTCGGCGACTTGTTGCAAATTCCAATCAAGCGTCGTAATCACCCGAAGCCCGGCTCGTTCAATAAAATCCTCCCCGTATGTATTGTTCAAATAATCACGCACGTACATGACGAAGTGCGGCGCTCGTATTTCGTTCGTGGGGGGCGCAAATTTCAATTCAGCGGCTTTGGCGCGTTCCAATTCTTCCTCATCGATAAGGTCCAACCGACGCATTTTCTCTAGGATAAATTCCTGGCGGGCCTTGAGTTCGTTGACGTGGGAACCATACGGAGAATAATAACTCGGCCGGCGCGGCAATGCCGCCAACAGAGCGGACTCTGCAAGCGTCAGGTCGGCAACGTTCTTTGCAAAAAACGTTTGGCTTGCCGCCTCGACGCCGTATGCATTTGAACCGTACGGAACCTGATTTAAATACAAATTCAATATCTCGTCCTTGCTGTATTCGCGCTCCATCTTGAGCGCAAGCGCAAGTTCTTTTATTTTTCTTGCCAGCGTTTTTTCATCGGTGAGAAACGCCTTCTTAACCAGTTGCTGCGTGATCGTTGATCCCCCTTGCGCCAGGCCCCCTCGAAGAATATCTACCGCTATCGCCCTCACGATCGCGCGCCAATCGAATGCCGGGTGCCCGTAAAAATTATCGTCTTCAATGGCGATAGTAGCTTTTTTGAGATAGTCCGGAATCTGCTCGAACGGAATAACCGTTCTGCGTTCCTCGCCGTGAATTTCATACAAGAGTATCTCGCCGGCACGATCATATATTTTTGTTGACTGCGTCACTTCACGGGATTTAAATCGAGCCGGGTCAGGAAGATCTTTTGCATAATACGAAAAGGCCCCAAGCCCGAGTGCGACCGCACCAACAGCAATACAACAGAAAAAAAGAAATAGTTTGAAAAAAAACCTCATAGCGATGGGATAGTTTCAGGTGCTCCCTTTTATGATCCTAATCATTATAATAGATCAAAGAGGGGCCCCACAAGCGTACGTTCTAGTCATTCGCACACATGCAGAGTAAAATAAGAAAGTGGGGAAATAACCAAATGTATGAAGGTCGTCACCGATAAACAAAGAATAGACACAATCTTCAATCGGGGGATTGTAGTTGAAGTTCTTCCTTCAAAAGAAGAATTCTTTAAACGCCTCCTTTCCGGGGAACGGTTGAGAATTTACATTGGCGCTGATCCGACTTCAAATGCACTCCATCTCAGCCATGCAAAAAATTATATGTTTCTTGAAGAATTGCGCCAACTCGGGCATGAGACCATCATTCTTTTCGGCGATTTTACGGCTCAAATCGGTGATCCGACAAACCGAAACGAAGCGAGGCCAGAGCTTACTGAAAAACAGATAAAAGAGAATGTTGCGGGATGGATTTCCCAAATAAAGCCCCTGATGGATTTTGACGACAAGAAAAATCCGCCGCGCATTCTCTACAACAGCACATGGCTCGCGAAGTTGTCCTTGAAAAACGCTATTGCGCTTGCGCACCAATTTACCGTCCAGCAAATGCTCGAGCGGGACATGTTTGAAAAAAGATGGAAGGGCAATATCCCGATCTATCTGCATGAGTTTTTATATCCCGTCATGCAGGGCTACGATAGCGTAGCAATGGATGTTGACGTAGAGTTGTGTGGCACCGACCAGACATTCAATGCCCTCGCCGGGCGCACGCTGTTGCGGCGACTAAAAAATAAAGAAAAGTTTGTTGTAGCCCTCAATCTCATGGCAAACCCCAAAACCGGCGAATTGATGTCAAAGAGCAAGGGAACAGGCGTGTTTTTGTCTGCTCCCCCGAATGAGATGTTTGGCGCCATCATGGCCCAGCCGGATGAAATGATTGAGGTGTTATTTGTCAATTGTACAAGAATACCTCTCGAAGAAAAAGACAGCATTATGGCCCTCGGTCCGAGGAACGCAAAAGCTCGTGTAGCCCTCGAAATTGTAAAAAAGTTTTATGGAGAGGAAGGGGCACGGCGAGCCGAGAGAGTATTCGAAAGAACATTTCGCGAGGGCATCGTGCCGGAAGATGTGCCGGACATCAAATTGAAAAAGGGCGACACGCTGGTAGAAAAATTAGTTAAGGGCGGCGTCATTTCCTCCAAGGCTGAATGGCGTCGGCTTATTCGAGGGGGAGCGGTTCGCGATGAAAAAAATACAAAGATTGCCGACCCGAGTTTTACGCCGCGCAGAACAACGGTACTGAAAATCGGAAAAAGAAGATTTATCAAAGTAATCGTACCTTAAGACCTTTTGCATAATAAATTTCGTAGCGAAATTTTGAGATTTTAAGGCGAAAACCGCGAAGCGCGACGAAGAATAGCAATAGCTATTTTGAGGAGCGACGAGCGGTTTGCAGCCAAAATATCAAAATTGCAACAGAAAGATTATTATGCAAGAGGTCTTTAGAACATGCCTGCGGGCATCACCGATCTTTGCGGGCCTACGGCGATAAACCCCGTTAGATACCCGCTTTGAGGGTCAACGTTTTTGCTCAATCTTTGAGAAGTAATCCTTTTGTCTCTGGCTTCCGGGTTAGCACTACCAGTATCTAACGGGGTAAAAAAACAACCGGCTCAAAAGCCGGGTGTTTTTTGTGTTAAGGTGACGGCATAACGGGAGGGTCAGTAACTTTCGTCCTTCTCCTCGTCATCGGGTTCGTCGTCAAGGCCTTTCTCAAGTTCCGTGTCATCAGACTCCAGTTCTTCATCTAAAAATTCTTCGGCCATTCGAACCGGCTGCACCATTTCCGTAATCATCATAAGTTTTTTGGGCCGGCGCTACAGCAAAACCAGGCCCACGCATACATCAAACGACCTTTGATTAAAAATTTATAGAATGCTTACAAAAAAACGCAATTTATGGACATAGTAATGAGCAAGGGCGTCCCTTGTCAATGCCCTACTGTGGATAACGCAACAGCTGCGCTGCCGTAAGCGCGAGCGCTATTGCATCAGTGACATCGTCGGCGCCTTCTATCTTCGACACCCCCAGAATGCGAGCCGTCATCTTGGCAATTGCCTTTTTGTCAGCTCGGCCGGATCCTGCAATGGATAATTTAACTTGCAGGGGGGCTATTTCAATAATCTTTAGTTTGTGCTTCATGGCCGCAAGGAGAATGACACCCCGAGACTGCGCAACCTCGATGACAGTTTTTTGATTTTTAAAGAAAAAAATGCGCTCGATGGCAACTACGCCTGGTTTTGTGGATTCCATAAGCGCGTATACGCAGTCATAAATATCTTTTAGATTTTCGGCGCCTCTTTTTTGAAACTTCAACAGGCCGCTACGAAGCAGTTCGGTTTTTCTACCAGTTTTTATCAGTCCATATCCTATCTGATGGCTGCCGGGATCAATACCAAGAATGAACATGTAACAAGAGCAGAAACGTCAATGCCGCAATCCGCTCATTTAAAACCCTTCATTCTTCTCACAAATCCATATGCTTCGTTTATTCTCTGCATCTTTTCTGAAGAGCCGACTACCCGACTAATATCGGGATGATATTTCAACGACGCCCTTCTATATGCTTTTTTTACATCTTCAATTGAAGAATTTCTCGAAATCCCCAAAAACTCCCAAGCCCAATCTATGCCTTTGTATTCAAACTGTTCTTTTTCGTCGTCGGCGACTTCGCCCAAAAGTGCCTTCCGTGTTTTTTTAAGAATCCTTGCTAATTTACTTAAAGCTTCTTCATGGTTACCTCCCCTGCTTTTCTTTTCAAGCTCTTTTAATGCGGATTCCACTTCTTCCAATTCACTAACATCTACTCGCTCTCTGTTTTTTGTTCTTCGCAATAGGCTTTTTAGTTTAACTTCAATCAGTAAAAATTCACGAGGCAATTCCGCCTCCGCTTTCAGATGTTCTACGTACTTGTATAAGGATTCGGCTCTCAGCTCACAATCGGCTTTTATTTTGGCATTTAGCATCTCGCGGGCAATTTTTCGCAACGAACGCGCTTTTTCTAATAAAAGGTTAAGTCTCTGCGGGTCTCCCGCTCGCGATTCCTCGTGATCAAGCATTCTCGATGGATCTTGTATCTTTCTGTTCCCATAGTATATAAATTCGTCATTATAAACTTCTCTTTGTAATTCTTCCTCAATTTTTTCGAACGTAAACAAGGTCGGCTCATCTTGGTAACGCATGAACTTTTCTTGGAGTCGAACAATCTCATCCAAAAACTCTCTTTTTTCATCTTCTGATGTTTGAGCGTGCTCCAACGCTGAACGAGCTTGGTCCAAATAAGAAAATACTTCTCTTGCATCCATTTTGTTTCTAGATCTATGTTTCTCTGGGGGCGAATGCTGCCAACCGAACAAATTGACCGCCGAATCAATAAAAGGAATAAACTGCTTATAAACTATTTTCTCCACTTGTGAAATTTTGTTCTCGAGCTCTCTTTTTAATTCAAGATCCTTGATGTCGTGGACGTAATCAGCCTTGAGATACGCTAAACGGGTCCACAGATCCTCCGGGTCATGAGCCCCGAATTCATCCTTTTCTCCAGTATAAGGATCTTCTTGAGGGTGACGAAGTTCGTAATCGATGTCTGAAAGTTGGCCTCTCACGATATCTGCAATTTCCGTTTCTTTCCGAACTTCGGACATGCTGGGATTATATTCTTCAGACTCCGACTCTAGCCCGTATTCTCCGTATTTTTCCTTGGGTATTTTCGGCATAAACTTAAACCTTTAGTAACTATGCTCGTCATTATAATCATACTGCCCGCTCCATTATTAAAGGAGTATGCGGTTAAATCGCGTTTGTCCAAACCCGTCTTACGTCGTCTCGATCCTCTAGCACTTCCACGAGTTCGTTGAGTTTACTTTTAGATTCTTCGGATAAGCCTTGAGTGTATTTCGCTTTCATGCCATCTCCTTCCTTTTCAAAGGCCCAGCGGACGCTTCCGGGTTCTCCGAGCTTGGCGCCGTACTCATTCAATGCGCTTTTGACTTCTGCCACAAGACGATTTCGGTTATCGGTGAACGCTTCTATGAATATTGCCACGCCCTCAGGACCGTACGCCTCAAGCATTATCTCTTCCAGGTTTTCTTTTGCCTCGGCGACGCGTTTGATTGCCCGTTCAATATTTTCGTTCGGCATCTGACTCGCCTTCGCTTTTTCAACGGCAGCGCGCAGCTTTGGATTCGCGTTTGGATCCGAGCCGTCACGCGCAGCAATGCTAATCGTCATGCTCAATTTGGAAAAAAGCTTTCCCCTTTTCTCGTCCTCGGTTCCCTTCTTATGTTTTATTTGAGCCCATTTGGAGTGACCAGACATGCCAATTTTGTCGAAATTTTGTAGAGAAACTGACTCTCTCGAGGGTCATCCCGAGCGGAGCGAGGAATTTCGTAACTTCACGGGATCCTTCGCCTTCTGCTCAGGATGACCGAGTTCGACTCGGTCAATTTCGCTACAAAATTGAGCATTCTGAGCGAAGCCGCGTCAGGTGCGGCGGAGTCGAAGAATTACAGTATTGAAACCCCTCGACGAGCTCGGAGTAAAGGGTTTGTTGCCAAATTTCGTGCGCCTTCGGCTTCGAAATTTGGACAAAGCCCTTTAAAACAATTGCCCTCGTTCTTTTAACCCAAGATGTCTGTATGCCAACGATGTTGCGACTCTTCCCTTGCTCGTGCGTTCCAAAAATCCAAGATTCATAAGATACGGCTCGTAGACGTCTTCGATAGTATCAACCTCTTCAGAAAGACTGGCCGCTAATGAACGGAGCCCCACCGGTCCGCCGGCGTATTTTTTGATGATCGATTCAAGAAGGCGGCGATCTTGCATGTCAAGTCCGACATCGTCGATATCAAGAAGCTTTAATGTCTGGCGGGCAACTTCTTCGGTCACGGCACCTGCGCTATGCACCTGCGCATAATCGCGAGCGCGTTTCAGCAATCTGTTTGCAACGCGTGGCGTTGCGCGCGAGGCTCGGGCCAAAACCTTAATCGCGTCCTGACCGACCTCGACGCCTAACAGCTGGCCCGATCTTTTCAGTATAGTCTCAATATCTTTTTGCTGATAATAATCGAGGCGGAAAATCGCGCCGAAGCGGCTTCGAAGGGGATTGGACAACAAACCTATTCTGGTAGTCGCAGCCACCATGGTAAACGGCGGGAGGTCCAGTGTGAGCGTTCGCGCAGCCGGCCCCTTGCCGATAATAATATGCAGTTTGCGTGTTTCCATGGCCGGATACAGCACTTCTTCGATCATGCGGTTAATCCGGTGCGCCTCGTCAATGAATAATATATCTCCTCGGTTGAGGCCGCTCAAGATGGATGCCAAGTCTCCGGTTTTTTCGATCGTCGGCCCTGACGTAATCTTGATATCGGCCCCCATTTCTTTAGCCACAAGATGCGCGAGCGTGGTTTTTCCCAGCCCGGCTTGGCCGTAAAACAATATATGGTCGCATGATTCTTTGCGCTGCTTGGCGGCATCAATCAGAATTCTTAAGTTTTTCTTCACCGCATCCTGGCCCACATATTCTTGCCATGTGGCAGGCCGTAGGGCCAGATCAACGTTTTTATCTTCTTGGTCCGTCGATTTTTTCATGGAAGAAACGGAGGGGTTGACAATGTCCCATTTTTTTGCTACAATGGGAAGTCAAGATAGGATTTCTCCCCCCTTTCCTTTCTTTATTTTATATCTTTATAATATTTTTGCTCGCGACCCGACTACCCTGTGGGCAAAGATTACTTTTACCGGGATCTTTAGGGGCCTGTTTTAGCATTACGGACGCGTTGGCTCCGGCTGGTGCGCTCCTCGAATAGGTTCTTATACCTGCGCTTGCTCGCAGGACGTTGCCCACAGAGTAGTCGGGTTTTGGTTTTATCCGCCTTCGCAGAAGACCGTGGGCGTAAGCCCGCGGCTGGACGCGAGCCAATCTTCTGCTTCGGCGGATTTCGCTCCGCCCCCAATCCGGAAAGGATACGCGGACGTGAGCCCGCAGAGCTTCATATAACTTTATCGAACGATATCGGCCCGGTTGCTTTTTCTATCTCATCGAATGTTGTAATGCCGGCCATCACTTTCAATACGCCATCCTGCTGCATTGTAACCATGCCGTTTTCAACGGCTAATTTTTTTACTGCCGCTTCGGTAGCTCCTTTATGCATCAGTTCTTCAAACTGAGGATTCATCACGAATATCTCAAATACGCCCACTCTTCTTTTATATCCCCCGTGGCACTTGTCACAGCCTGTTCCTGCCTCAAAAATCTGAATCGCACTGATGTCCGGCTTTTCGACTCGTTCGGGTAGCGCGGACAGAAACTTTTCCAGGTCTTTCTTCAAAGCCAACGTTAATTCGTGCGGCAGCCGACAGCCGACACAAAGCTTTCGTACCAACCGCTGCGCAATTACTAAATTGAGCGCCGGCGCAATGATGGGCGGTTTCGCGCCCATGTCTACCAAACGAGGTATGGTTCCCGCTGCCTCATTCGTATGGAGCGTGGAGAATACGACGTGTCCCGTAAGCGCCGCATGCATGGCGATTTCCGCAGTATCAAGATCGCGGATTTCTCCCACCAGAATCACGTCCGGGTCTTGCCGCAGAATCGACCGCAGGCCGTTGGCAAACGTATATCCGGCGGACGGGTCTACTTGCGTTTGGGAAATACCCTCAATGTGATACTCGATCGGATCTTCGATGGTGATGATTTTAATGCCCGGGTCATATATGTACCGGATAAACGCGTACAACGTCGTGGTTTTCCCGGAACCGGTTGGTCCGGTATTTAGAATCATTCCGTTTGGTTTTCGCAAACCGAATCGTACAATTTCGAGATCTTCTTTTCTCAATCCCAGTTCTTCAAGGCCTACCTGTATCGCATCCGGATCGAGCACTCTCAAAACAATTGTTTCCCCGTATTCGGATGGAATGGTCGAGGTACGTATTTCAATATCCTTTGGTCCGGCTTTAATGGTAAAACGGCCGTCCTGCGGCTCGTTCTTGACATTCAACTTGAGCCCGGAAAGCAGCTTAATGCGCGAAGTAAGCGAATGATATATCTTAAGATTCACGGTTGCGACATCGTTCAACTCTCCATCAATGCGGTACCGAAGACGCGAAGCGGTTTCCGACGGCTCCAGGTGGATGTCGGATGCTTTAATCGCTAGCGCGCCAGCCAGAACCACTTCAAAGATTTTCGATGTCGCGGGATTATTGAATGCGGCGATTGCGCCTTGAACGTCGGCAAGGCGGGAAAATGCGCTGCGCGCACTTTCTATCTCCCCCACCTCAATGGACACTCGTCCGGTAATCTCCGTTTTTTCCTTAACAACGTACTGATATGAATTCCATGCCAATTGCAAGCTGCTAAACGAACATACAAACAGAAGTGCATTATGTCCGTCTTTTTTCAGGCTTTCAACGACTTTCTGAACAGGGGCGCTCTTCGGATTAAGCGCAGCAAGCACCACGTCGTTTTGCCGCAACAATACCGTTGCAAGTTGCGCCGCCTTCGCCTGTTCTTCGGAAACAAGCGCGAGGGCGTCGACTTGGATCGGCACCGGATTCAAATCAATGTACGGAAATCCGAGGTCAGACGCCTCTTTCTGTGCAAGCCGTTCTTCCGCTTGCCTACGCACTTCTTTCAATTTTTCCTGCAGCTTTTGCTGGTCAGCTCCGATGGTCATCGTTATCGTCATCGTATACCCCGACGGTTTTTCTGTCCAGTTAACAAGTCGTTTTGCAAGCAAAGAAGCGGCAACGCTCGTTCACATCATATTGACAACGAGAAACAATCGGCCTTATCGTATATCTAGAATTTCGAAAACCGATATATGCGGGAGGGTCTTATGGCATCACCGGTTGATGCGACGCTAACCGAACAATACCGTAGGCTCGGCGTTCCTCTGTTAACAGCAAAAGGTACTCGGACGGTTGTCGACTATTTCGAGCAAAGCGCGAAGCTCTGGCCGGATAATCAAATCAGTCTTCGAGGCCAATTGAGCGCCTCTATAAATTACCGCAGCGTAGCGGCTGACGTACGTAAGCTTTCCGCCGCGCTCCGCCGCGATCCGTTTTTCAGACTTAACGATGGCGATCATGTAGGCATTCATCTGCCCTCGAGTCCGTATGCGTTTGTAGCAACGTTTGCAGTATGGCGAGCCGGACTGGCTATGGTTCCCATTGATCCTACGTGGACGGACGAAAAATATCTTATTCAACAATTGAACAAGGCCGACTTAAAAGCAATCGTTATTTCCGACTTTCTTCTGCCGTCCTATCTGAAGGTAGTTCAAAAACTCAAGAACGAGCCCAGGCTTATCGCCGTTCACCTAAGCGATTATTATCCATTTTGGGTTCGTTGGCTGGTCACCCGCAAACTGCAAGAAAAAAACCGATGGTGCGACCTCGACGAATCACAGCATCGCGCGCCTCACCTGGTACGCGCATGGACCGATACGCTCAACAACGACTACACAGATATCGGAAACCGCGCGGGCGAAAACGCGCTTGCCGTGCTTATCTATGGGAGCGGCACCACGAGCATCGACGATCAAGATTTGAAACTCATCGAGTGGACGCACAAAAACCTTACCGCAGAAATCTGCATGACAGAGGCTTACTTCTTCAATCCTAGGGGCGATCCGCGCGTATTCCGCAAAGGAAGAGAACGCATTTTGGCCGTTATTCCACTTTCACACTCTTTCGGCGCAATAGTCTGCGTGGCGGCTGCAGGGGCCTTCGGGTTCAATGTTGATTTCGTCCCCAATCCGCGTACGGCAGACAGCAGGTTTGACGCCAAGCTCTTGGCAAAGCTCATCACAGAGCGCCGACCCACGATTATTCCTCTCTCGCCCAAGCATTACGACCTCGTCCTCGCGTATTTGAAAAAACAAGGACGTGGTCCGGGAAGGCGCCGCAACTTCGGATTCGTCAAACTGTTCATTAGCGGCTCTGAAAAGCTCCGCGAACAAACATTTCAAGAATGGAAAGAGATCACCGGCGCCGATATTTACGAAGGGTACGGCCTTACCGAAGTATGCGCAGCGGCGTTGTGCAACCATCCGCTGACGAATATGCCGGGAACCGTGGGGTTGCCACTTCCGGGCCAGAAAACAAAAATAGCCGACGAAGACGGAAAAGAACTCGCGCCCGGAAACGAAGGAGAGTTGTTGCTCAAAGGAGACAACATCTTCTCCGGCTATTACGGCAACGCCGAAGCAACCAGGCGGGCGTTCACCGAGGACGGCTGGTTCAAAACAGGAGACCTCTGCGTTGTCTCGCCGGGAAATGGAACACACAGGATCGTCGGCCGCAAGAAAGACATTTCTATTATTGGCGGCATCAATGTTTCCAATGCGGCAGTTGAGGCGGTCATCAAAGAATATGAAGCGGTTGAAGACGCTGCGGTCTTCGGCGTTGAGTATCCGAGAAAAGGAGAAGTGCTCGTTGCGGTTGTCATTTTGAAAGACCATGTTCAAAGCGCCAATGAAGAAACCGAAAAAAAGTTAAGGGAATTTCTCGATCACAGCGGAAAGCTGGAACGTACGGCAATACCGAAAGTAATCCTGTTCAAACAATTAGCTGATGTACCGGTCACCACCATCGGCAAGATCAAAAAGAAAATGCTTCAAAAAACAATGAATGAAGAAATGGCAAAGACCCATGATTAAAACGACATACACATACACCCCGTGCGGGGTGTTTTTAAACTGTACGATCCTATCCGCGGATCCGTTTGATTATTTTGACCAGCGCAGAAACCGTATAATCAATTTCTTCCCGCGTCGTATATTTTCCCAGCGAAAGTCGAATGACGTTCCGCGCCTCCTCCGCAGAAATCTGAATCGCCTTCAAAACATGAGAGGCTTCAAGCTTGCCGGTTGTGCAGGCTGAACCGGCCGAAGCCGCAATTCCATACTCATCCAAAAGATACAAAAGCTCTTCAGCGCTTACTCCTTTAAAAAGGAACGGGTAGATATGCGGGGCGCGCCCGGCAGGGCTCGGATCACCGACGTGCCTCACTCCCTCTATTTTTCCAATACCCTTCATAAGTTTTATGCCTAAAGCAGAAATCCGCTTCGCTTCTTTCTTCCGATTCAGAACGGCTCGCTCAAGCGCTTTTGCCATACAATATGCTCCTACGACGCATTCGGTGCTCGACCGAAAACCATATTCTTGTCCGCCGCCATCAAGGTTGCCAATAACAGGCGCGCCGGATCTCACATAGAGGATTCCCGTGCCTCTCGGCGCATATAATTTGTGGGCGCCAAGGGTAAGCATATCAACCCCGTCTCCACGCACGTCTACCGGCACATACTGAAACGCTTGTACGGCATCAGTGTGGAATAACGGGTAGGGTATAGGGTTTGGGGTACGGGGTTTAGAAATTTTATTTTTTCCGAATTCTGCGATTACCTTACCGATTTCCTCGATTGGTTCAACAACTCCAATTTCGTTATTCGCCCATATAATGGAAACTAGGATGGTATTCTCGTCGAGCGAGTTATGCACGGTTTTGGGGTCGACGCGACCGGATGAATCAACGGGAAGCACGACAAGGTCGACTAGTCCGTCATCCCGCAGGCATTCTGCTGGCTTCAAAAGCGCACTGTGCTCGACGCACGAAACAATCAATTTCGGCTTGACGATCCTGTTCCGGAATCGTTCAATATTTCGAACCGCATAATTCACCGCGCCCTTCAACGCAAGGTTGTTCGATTCGGTGGCGGACGAAGTAAAAATTATTTCGTCAAACCGAGCTCCGAGCGCCTTCGCAGAAATTTCTCGCGCCTCATCCAACAGTTTTTTTGCTCGCTGGCCGATACGGTGCGCCGACGAAGGATTTCCCCAATACTCTTTCGTGAGCTTTGCCTGAAGCGAAATAAAATCGGCATCCACCGGCGTGGTGGACGCATAATCCAAGTAAATGACCCGTCCTCTGCTATTCTTACCCCTACCTCTATTCTTATTTCCGGGACCAGCCATTAAATATTACTCGTTAAATGAACTGCCTAGGGACAAAACCCCCGAGGAATTAGTCGATCAAAACGAATATAATAACCGGCGGTTCAAATTACCGCGCTGGCTGATGATTCCGCAGCTGCCTTACGGTTGCTGCGGCCGATCGCATAGTCAGCAATTTCCCCGACGAAATCCTTATACGACATTCCGGCTGATTGCGCCGCCTTTTCAAATCCGGACTCTGGCGCTATATCCGGATTCGTATTCACTTCAATCACGTACAGGCGCCTCCCCTCTCCCAATCGAATATCAATCCGCGCATAATCACGACAGCCAAGCTCTTTATATGATTTAAGCGCTATTTTTTCGATCCGCGCGCGGAGGTAAGAATCAATTTCGGCCGGACAAATCACTTCAGTGCCGATATATTGAGGGCTTTGCGGGCGCCACTTTGCCTCATACGAAACTATGCGCGGTTCTTTTTTGGGCATTTTGGAAAAATCGATTTCTGCCACAGCCAGCATGCGCGGGGGATTGTTGCCGATCACAGAAACGTTAAATTCTCTTCCATCGATAAACTCTTCAATCAGGGCGGGCTGATGGAATGTTTCATGAATATATGTTATTTTCTCTTTCACTTCTTTCAGGTCGTCCGTAACAGAAGCCGGGCTGATGCCACTGCTTCCATCTTCGCGAATCGGCTTGATAATGTAAGGCGGGGTTAAATCTTCAAAATTCGGGCTTTCGCCTGGAATCGCGATAACTGACGGGGGCACCGGAATACTAGCAGCACGTAATATCTGCTTCGTCTTCAACTTATTCAACGCCAACCCCAACGCAAGCGGGGGCGAACCGGTGTAGGGAATTTTAAGCAGTTCAAAAAGGCCTGCGATATACATTTCCGTCCGGCTTTGGGCGTACACCGACTCAACAAGATTAAAAATAAAATCCGGATTGACTTCGTCAATCTCCGTAATCACTTTGGCGCTTAAATAGCGCAGGCCCATCGTGCGCACCGTATAGCCGCAATCCTTGAGCGCATTTCGCACGGCCGCAATTTCAGTACGCACCTGATCAACAGCATTGAGCTCTTCGTCCTCTTTGCCGTCCCCAATAAGAATATTGTACAGCAGAAGGCAGGTTTTGGTTCCGTTTGGCATATTATTTTTTCATCGTACCATAAAATTCGTCTTTTGAAATGAAAATATTCCGCTTTTTGTGGAAAACTTTTTAAAAATTTAAAACCGCGGCTCGGAAGCGAGCGCGGTTATTTCGTACCCATTCATGATAACGTAATCACAAAGGAAGTGTCTTCCCGCAGAATCCACGGGTGACCTCATTTCTGCCGAAATCAAACACTAGTATCCGCCGCACCATGCATCGTGCCACCATCTCTTTAGACGCCCGTACGGACTCATCTTGTCTCCTATAATCTTGGTGTTATTAAACCGCCTCTTTCAACTTACGTGGTTTAATCGAACGGGTCAAGAAACCCGTAGTACCAAGCATTGGGGTTTGGGCCGTGAGTTCAGTCGAACAGCTTGTCGCGTGTGGCGGAGTCACTTACATTCAAGATTTAAAAAGCGGCCTAATAAGGCCGATTTTTTTCCAAATCCTCCGAATATTTCCCTTGAGACGCTAACGAATTCATTCGTGCACGGAAGAGAAGCGCGTCGCGGGCGCAGTCTACATGTGCAGCGTGGTCTTGAGCCCAGATTTTCAGCACCGGATTCTGGATGGCACGGGAGTAGGAAAAACTGAGGGGCCATGAAGATCCGCCCCTTTGATTCATCGCATTCAAATGCGCCGTTGCCTGTTCGTCGCTCTGGCCGCCGGACAAAAACACGACGCCGGCAAGATTTCTCGGTGCTGTTTCGAGAAGGCACCGGATTGTCGCCTCGGCAACTTCTGAAGCGGTCGATTGGTGTACCGCGCCTTTTCCGGCGATAACCATGCTGGCTTTGAGGATTATCCCTTCAAAAAAGGCGCCCTGTTCCGCAATCTCTTCAAAAACTTTTTTGAGCGTCGCAGAGGTGGCCTCATACGACTGCTCAATTGTATGATCGCCGTCGATTAAAACCTCCGGTTCCACAATGGGAACGATACCGGCTTCCTGGCAAAGCGCTGCATAACGGGCAAGCGCATGAGCATTTGCATGAATGCATGCCCGAGATGGAATGCCGGGGCCGATAGTAATTACCGCTCGCCACTTAGCGAATCGAGCGCCGAGAACGGCATAGTCTGCCAGCCGCTCGCGAAGGCCGTCAAGTCCTTCGGTGACTTTTTCTTCAGAATGAAAGGCAAGTTTCTTTGCTCCGGCATCAACCTTAATGCCGGGCATAATTCCTTTATCTGCAAGAAGCTTGGGAAACGGTATCCCATCAGCCGTTTTTTGTTTAATTGTTTCGTCAAAGAGGATGACGCCACTAATATATTCCTCAAGTCCTCTTGTTCCGAATAGCACTTCCCGATACGCTCGGCGATTTTCCTCGGTGCACGGCACCCCAACCGCATCAAAGCGTTTTTGGCATGTTCCACTTGATTCATCTGCGGCAATAATACCCTTTCCGGGGGCGACCATTGCTTGTGCTATTTCAACGAGTGTCTCTTTATTCATGTGCGTGTCTTGTTTCTAAAAACCTCACCTCTTTGGGCTGAGAAGACATAATCACCGAATGCGTAATAATTGTCCGCGGAGCAAATACTACCCCTTGAAGCAACGGACCGCTGATGACTCCGGTGGCAGTAAACGTAATATGATCGCCTCTTGCTAAATCTTGCACGGTAAAAATCTTTTTCAAGTCGGTGATGCCGGCAGCGCTGAGTCGCGCGAGGTGTTTTTCGTCTTTGGGTTTCCAGCGGCACAGCATTTCTCCACCCAAACATTTCAGCGCAGCTGCAGCAAGCACCGCCTCGGTGCTGCCGCCAATGCCCATGAGCATATCCACCGGAGAGTCTTCAAGACATGTCGCGACCGCCATTGCCACGTCTCCATCTGTAAAAAGCTGCACGCGAGCGCCTGACAAACGGATTTCTTTAATCAATTGTTCGTGGCGCGGCCGATCCAAGACTGCCACGGTAATTTCTGAAACATCCTTTCCCAGCGCGGCCGCAGTCTTTTTTATATTATCCGCCGTCGGCGCATCCAGATCAATCGCGCCCCACGCTCCTTTCCCCACCGAAATTTTTTCCATGTATGAATCGATTGCGCGGTAGAGCGTTCCTTTGGGTCCGGTGGCAATAACAGCCATCGCGTTGGGTCTGCCGTATGCAACGCTGTCGGTACATTCAAGCGGATCCACTGCAATGTCGAATACAGCTCCTCCTTCGCCGCAGCCAAGATGTTCGCCGACGTAAAGCTCCGGCGCCTCGTCCTTTTCGCCTTCGCCAATCACCACCTCGCCGCAAAACTCAATCTGATTAAACCGTTCGCGCATTTCGTCAACCGCGGCTTTGTCCGCAGCCTTGCCATCGCCTTTCCCAATCCACCGAGCCGACGCAACCGCAGCAGATTCGGTGACCCGGACAAACTCAAGCGCCAAATTCGCAAATACGGATCCGTTTGTCATGTTTATCCTATTATAACACTATTGTTCTCTTCTACATCTCACGTCTCTCTCTTAATGACCCTTTGAGTCGGTTTTAGTGGTGAGTCATATGAAGCTCCGCGGGTTTACATTAGCGGTATCTTTTATTCTGAAACCGCGGAGCGAAATCCACCAAAGCATTACACCCGCCTCCACCAAGGCTTCTGCGGGTCCGTCTCGCGTTCGTCGTCCGACACCATGGGCTTTGGCCGACGGCGTCCGCGGGCTCACGCCCACGCTTGCCAGCCATAGCTTTAGCGAAGGCTGGGTTTTCTGCGAAGGCAGATAAAGTAGCCATAGTTCTTTGAGAATCTGTGTAAACTCCGTCCCACTTCTACAACTACGAAAAATACAAAAACACCGTTATAATGGTGTTTTTGTATTTTGTCATGAGGTTGTATTGTTCTATAAAAATTCAAACGTACTAAGAATTTTTTCAACGATTTCCTTTTGTTGATCGTAGTTCATATATCCAGATACATTTTTTGAAACGTTAGAAGCAGTATGTTCGAATATAACCCAATCATTGTCCCCCGGTCTCTTGATAAAGTATAAACTTGTTGTGCCCCCTGCTTCCGCCTCACTTTTCTCTACGGGAAAAGTGATAAAGTTATTTTTGCCTAAAATCACAGAAATTTGATTAAAGTTTTGAGCGCTATTGCTATTTTTGAGATACTCGGACCAAGCATCAGGAGACGCATAGAATGGGTAAAAAGATTTAGAGGCGCGGGGAATAAAAAAAGCTTAAAGTGAGCATAATCATTATTTGGATTTACATCATTGGCAGGATCGAGAACATGCTCAATGCTGTGATATTCATCGCCCTTACTAAGGGGTGGCACGCCAAAATAAGGAGGGTATTTAAATTTGAATCCAAATTCTTTATTGCGATAAGTTTTCCAGCCAGAAAATTCATTTTCGGAATCAATTTTTTGAGATATATAACCGATGGTGCCGAGGCCAATTACTACCAGGATTAATATGAATAAGATTTTTTTAAGCATAGTTTTATTAACACTACATAAACCTTTTTCAAGCTTTCTATGATCTGATGTAAACCGCGTCCGACTTCTGCAACATGTTGACGAGGGGTCTCTTCGGCCATCTGCAGCCTTGGCGGAGGAGGTCGACCCCAGCCCGTAACGAAAACCTCCCTTCGTTAGAGGCACTTCAGAAAGGTAATTTTTCCGGGCGAAACGAACGAACGATTGACAGCATCCTTTTTGTTTAGTACAGTATGGGTATAAAATCAAAACAATGACCGCCCAACAGTTGTTAGAAAAATTGAATAAAACCAGACCACGGAAAATAGGGAAATCACCCGTAGTGGTTTTGCCGCTCGATGATTGGCATAGAGTTGAGTCGCTCCTTGAAGAATATCAGATGAGCCGTTCTCATAATTATCGGCAATCTATCAAGGATTCTCGAAAGCAGGTTAAACCGGGCAAAGTATACAAGTTCAATTCAAAGACAGGAGTTTTTAGCAAAATAAGATAGCACTTGCAATGAGAATAGTTTTTACCGAAAGAGCGAAAAGAGATTGGGAAAACCTTGAGGAATCGGTTCAACGCAAGCTTCGCAGGAAGCTTGATTTTTATCTCAATAGCGGAGAGATTTTAAAATTCGCCGAGCGGCTGAAAGACTATTCGTTGGGGGAGTACCGCCTCCGTATCGGTGATTATCGTCTCATTTTTGATTTTCACAAAGACGCCATCGTTATTTTAAGGGTCGGTCACCGAAAGAATATTTACAGATGATAGGGATAACGACCAAATACTTTTAAGTTTTAGGCAATCTGGTATAAACTGCGTCCCACTTCCGCAACCACATTGTTTGTTCAAGAATCGGAGCTCTTAGCTTCGATTTTTGATTTACAAACAATAGTGTCCCGAGGAGTAGCAACGACGAGGGATAGTTTCTTCTGCAACGAAAAGGCGAAATTGACGAAGGAATATACAAATATGTAACGAAGGCTTGGAAATCCTTATTTGTTTTATGACAAAAAATGCTATAGCATTTTTTGTGTCATAGAGTAACGGTATGGGCGGTATAAAAGCGTGCGCGGTGCGGAGGGTTCACCCCGTTACAACCCAGAAGCCCCAGCCCCCAGATTGGAAAGAAAGAGGTAAGTTTTAGAAAGCTAACTTGAATTATAAAAGCGCGTAGTGTAAACGACCTTATCGGTCTCCTACGCGCTTGATGTTGCGATGCTCTGTTTAGATAGCCTTGATGACTTTTTCTGCCCAGAGCGACTCTGGAACCCAGTCCCCGTTCTCGTCCTGAAGGGCGAGAAAGAAGACCGGACCGGACGACCACGGTTCCGCCTGCACCTTCTCGAAGTACACTCGCCCGTCGGGGAAAGTGTGCTCGTGGAGAAGGTAGCTGTCCCCGAACATTCCAAAGTAGGACTCGCCGCTTTCCTCCTTCTTGATCGAGGACTCGTGGACCGGACGGGGCTCGAGCGTTTCTCGCCGACCATCGGGATAGACGCGCGTCACCTCTTCCGTGCAGACGAGCACTGGCTCACCCTTGACGAAGTTCAAGGCCCACTTATTGAGCCCCATGAACTGATCGCAGCGAATGCCCATTGAGCGTCTCCTTTTGGTTGTGGCGCGCTGGAACGATAGCACCATGCCATCGTCAGAACCAAAACTATTATAGCATATGCAAATCAAAAATCAATAGCGCGATGCGGAGGGTTCACAGAAACTACGCTTTCGATTACTATAGAAATAATGGAACGGTGGGATACCGCTAATATGGACAATGCCTCGGAAACAAATGAGGACATTCCCGTCATAGAAATCTCGGACGTCAAACGGGAAACCATGCGTTCATCCGGCAAAGGAGGCCAGAACGTGAACAAGGTGGAAACAAAAGTGCGCCTTCGTTTTGATATTGATAGATCGGCCAAGCTGTCGGATGCGCAAAAAGAACGGCTCAAGCAGCAAATACACCCATCGTATCTCGCCGATGGCCGATTTATTACTGTTTCGTCTCAAACCGAGCGCAGCCAGAAACAAAACGAGGAAGATGCCCTTGCAAAATTAAACAGGATGATCGCCGAAGCGCTTCTGGTACAGAAAGAACGGATTCAAAGCGTACAAGAACCGAAGTCGGCGAAAGAAAAAAGGCATCAGGAGAAAGACGCGCGTAGCCGCCGGAAAGAATGGAGAAAGAAAGTTGATCGGGGGCTTGATGAATGATCGAATAAGAAACACATAAAATGCTGTTTGCCAGAAAGCAAAGAGCTTTTGGCTCATTCTCGCGGCTCCAGCTAACCGCTACAAGGTTTCGGCCTGCCCGCCATAGCCTACGCCTGACAGCTTGAGCTGAATAACTGTGCGTTGTGGTTCAATAGCTTTGCATCACCCAGAGGCACTATGCTATGGGTATGCCATACACAACAAACCAATATGTACCTCGCCTTCGTA
>Ga0155700_101_pt1 | contig 48012 bp, 47 predicted proteins | sample RifCSPlowO2_01_FD_107357 | JGI IMG/M metagenome (GOLD analysis project Ga0155700, IMG submission 107357) | Parcubacteria group bacterium RIFCSPLOWO2_01_FULL_48_18 | reverse complement strand
GATTGTTGCATACGGATATATTGTACTCATATCCGTTGCGTTAAATCTCTGACTCCAAGATAAAACAAACTGCTTGCGCGTTATTTGTATTTCATGTACTATATTCATTATAACGGGTTTTGCCCTCGCTGGAGGGATTTTGTTTTTACCCACGTACCAGAAAGCCCCTGGCGTAAGCCCAAGAGATGAATAGAGCAGAACCGCCTTTCGGTGTGCGGGATTCCGAGCGGCCCCGATGGCCCCGAAACGGCTAAAACCATGGGCGTAAGCCCGTGGATCGATTCATATGGACTTAAGAAATATAGCCATAATAGCTCACGTTGATCACGGAAAAACAACCTTGGTCGATGCGTTATTGAAACAGTCCTCGAACTTCAAAATCAAAGCCGATGCGCCGAAAGAACTTATTATGGATTCAAACGAGCTCGAACGAGAACGGGGCATTACGATTTTCTCGAAAAACGCATCGATTGAATACCGCGGCACCAAAATCAATATCATCGATACGCCGGGACACGCCGATTTCGGTGGAGAGGTGGAACGCGTATTAAACATGGCCGACGGCTCGCTGCTCCTCGTTGACGCGCAAGAAGGCCCGATGCCGCAAACGCGCTTTGTTCTAAAAAGGGCCCTCTCGCTGGGGCACAAGATCATTGTCGTTATCAACAAGATCGACAAACCGAATGCCCGCATAAACTACACGCTCGAAAAAATCCTTGAGCTTTTTATTGATCTCGGCGCGAACGACGAACAAGTAGAATTTCCGGTAATCTATGCAGCCGGCAAAATCGGAAAAGCAGGGAGAACGCCAGACCTCGCGTCCATGACCGATTGCGGTCCGCTCTTCGAGGCAATACATTCATATATTCCTCCTCCGATCGCGCATTCCGACAATCCCTTGCAAATGATGATCATTGCCGTCCGTTACGACAACTACAAAGGCAGGGTGGGAATCGGAAGGGTATATTCAGGACGGCTTTCAGCGGGAATGCCGGTTGCGATCATCCCGCACGAAGGACCGTTACGGAAAGGAAAAATTACGGACCTCATGACATTCGCCGGCCTTGATACGGTGGAAATTTCAACAGTCGAAGCCGGCGACATTGCAGCAATTGCGGGAATTCCGGACATTACGATCGGGGAAACGGTCACCTCGAAGGAATATCCCGCAACGCTCCCGCCGATCATGATCGAAAAACCGACGGTAAAAATGATATTCTCGGTGAACGATTCTCCGTTTGCCGGACGAGAGGGCGACTACTGCACATCCCGGAACCTAAAAGAGCGGCTCATGAAAGAACTTGAGAGCGACATAGCGCTTCGGGTAGAACCCGGCGCATCACCCGACGAATTCGTGGTCAACGGGAGAGGCGAATTGCACCTAGCCATCCTCATCGAAAAAATGCGGCGCGAAGGCTATGAGCTCCAAGTTTCACGGCCAGAGGTCATATTCAAAGAAGAAGACGGACGTACTACGGAGCCCGCGGAAGACGCATGGATCGAGGTTCCGGAACAATACTCGGGGAACGTCATCGAAATGATGAGTTCGCGGAAGGGCAAACTCAAAAACATGCACGTAGAGAACGGCGTCGCGATGTTCCACTTTTTCATTCCGACGCGCGGCCTCATCGGCTTCCGGAACGAATTCATCATGAAAACAAAGGGTAGGGGAATCTTAAACTCCCTCTACGCCGGATATTTCCCGAAGTGGGAACATATCGAAACAAACCCGCACGGATCGCTTGTCATCCACGAAGCAGGAACGACAACAGCCTACGGTCTCCTCAACGCCCAGGAACGCGGAGTACTCTTCGTAAAACCGGCAACGCCCGTCTACAAAGGCCAGGTCGCGGGAGAGAATGCGAAATCCGGCGACATTACCGTAAACGTCTGCAAAGAAAAACAGCTCACCAATTTCCGAAGCAAAACCGAGCAAGTAACAGACGATCTCGTTCCTCCCCGAATCCTATCGCTCGAACAGGCGCTCGAGTACATTGGCGACGACGAACTCGTCGAAGCGACGCCCAAAAGTATACGCATCCGAAAAATGCTCCTCACGGAAAACGAGCGCAAGAAAGCGCGGCGGGGATAGAAATTTAGAGCCCCGGTTTATCGGAATCTATAAAAAGGGCGGGGGGGACGGCCGAAACTTCGAGGGTGATGCGGCGCGCCGTGTTCTCGTCCCAAATGATGCGGGCGGCGGCCGTAACCATACCGCGGTCTTGCCCGGGACGCAGTCGAGGGACTCACTGCCTCGCCCGTACGGGCGGGCGGAAGTTCGGGAAGTTGAGAAATCCTGAGATTTTTTCTGATGAGCCGCTCAATCTCGCGGATGTCGCGTTGTTCTTCCGGCTGAACGAACGAAATGGCATGCCCCTCGGCTCCGGCACGCGCGGTACGGCCGATACGATGAACGTAATCCCCCGGCTGGGACGGCAAATCGTAATTCACGACGAGCTCGATTCCCCGAACGTCAATCCCACGCGCAGCAATATCGGTTGCGACAAGTACGCGGTATTTTCCGGATTTGAATCCATCCAAGGCTTCCCGTCGTTGATTCAAAGACCTATTCGAATGGATCTCTGCCGCATTATGCTCCATCGCACGGACCGCACGCGCTACACGCTTTGCACCGAATTTGGTTCTCGTAAAGATGAGCGTCGATCCGTTGTATTCACCAAGGATCTTATCCAAAAGACGCATTTTCGCATCCTTCCGTACAATGAATATTTCCTGCGTCACGCGCTCTACGGTCGTACCCGGAGGCGCAATCTCAACGCGGATCGGAAGCTTCATATTGTGGAGCGCTATCGCCACGATGTCCGAGGGAAGCGTTGCGGAAAAAAGCATGGTCTGCCGTTCTTTCGGAACAGCATAGAGAATTTTCTTAATCTGCGGGAGAAATCCCATGTCGAGCATACGATCGGCCTCGTCCAAAACGAGAATATTTACTTTCTCGAGACGCACAGTTTTCTGGTTCAAATGATCGATAAGCCGCCCAGGCGTTGCAATGATGACGTGCGGGCTTCTTGAAATTGCCGTAATTTGCGGCCGGAGCGAAGTCCCACCGATCAACACTGCGGTTTTAAGACCGAGCGGATGCCCGATCTTGTGCAGCTCTTCATCCACCTGAAGGGCGAGTTCCCGAGTGGGCAAAAGTACCAATCCCTGCCCCTTCTCACGGGCAAGGCGTTGAATAATAGGAATACCAAAAGCAAGGGTTTTTCCGGTTCCCGTCTGCGCGATACCAACAACATCTTTCCCTTCTATCGCAATCGGGATCGCCTGACGTTGGATCGGAGTAGGCTCCGTATAATGGAGCTTCTCAAGGATCTGAAGAAGACCGGGCGCAATCCCCAGGCCATGAAATGTTATTGACGATTGCGAGTGATGTTGCATGACGGCTTTTAAAAAATCCCTTCGACACCAAATATCATAAATGAAATGAGGCTCTTCTGCAAATACAAACGCGAATCCTCTGTTTGACAAGGAACCGGTAAAGGAGTATAATATATCATAGAAAACCACAATATGAATCTCCTGTAAAAAGAAAAGGGCAAAGCCTTTTTGGCCGTCGACTCTATTCCTGGCAGGAGCAAATATGGCATCTGGGGGTAATCAGATGCGTGTTTGCCGCAGGAAAGGGACGACGAGCCAAGAATGTTTTGCTTTTTTCTTTTTTCGGGGGAATAAACCCAAATGCAAAGAATGGAGGCCGTCATGCGCGCAAGTTCGCTGTTACAGCCGATGCTGGCTGTAGTTGTTCTAGCATGTGCTCCTGCTGTCGCTGTCGGACAAAAAGAGGATGCCCCGCGGCCCGTTCAAAAGACAACCATTGTAATCCGCAACGATAACTGGGCTAACGCGAAGGTGTCCTTCGTCTTTCCGTCCGGGTCTTTGGAAACCATTGGACGCGTTGAGGCGTACACCACGAAAAGTGTAGACATCAGCCGCTTTGTATTCTCTCAAGAGGAAATTCAATTCAAGATCGAGCTCTTCGTCTCCCACGAGGTTTATTACACAATGACCGTTCTCGCCAGCCCGGGCGATGAACTACGTTTGACAATGGGAGAACGACTCCACTTGACCGCTCTTACTGTTGCTCCTCGCCGCAACTAACCCTCATCCACCTCAAAGAATTCGAGAATTAAACCATAACATGTTCAGGTTTTGCCGAAAGGAGGATGTACCATGGCTCAGGTGATCGGATACTTCGAGGACAATGTGGTATTCACAGAGGGGCCGTTCGTGATCTGCAATCCGCTCGGAAACGGCTGGAGAATCGAGGTGGAGCTGAAGGGGCATCACTGCCCCATCCTGCCGGATCTGACCATCCACAAGCTCAAGGAGCGGCTCGGAATGAGCGGCAAAACAATGGATCGGTCGCTCACCGAACGGGTGTGCAACACCTTAAACCGGATGGCTCGGAACGGCGAGATCGTCCTGAACGGCAACAGCTGGGTTCACACGGCCTAGCCAACAAGTGCTGAGCATCGCTCAAAACTGCCCGCCCCGCGTCGTGTTTGCGAAAGCAAATTACGGTGCGGGGCTCTTTTCTTTGGCAAAATCTATCCTCATTGCCCGTGGCACTTTATATTTCTTATTCATTCCGCAGGAATTATATCTCTTTAACCTCTACTAATTCTTGTTCGAGAATAATATCAGATTCCCCAAAAAGGAATTTCCCTTTGAATCTTTTTCCGCTTAAAAATAACGGCATCCAGTATATATCATCAGGCCACATTTCTTTGAATGGAATCCCGTCAATATGGAACCATTGCGGTTTCATTTCTTCGCTTTCCGTTGGCTCTCCTGAAAAATTATCTGACTTGAAAATATGAACCTGCAAAATTTCAGGATTTCCCTTGAACTCAAAATCTATAATTCCAACTTTATCTAAATTTTCTACTTTTATTCCCATTTCTTCTTGAATTTCCCTTTTGGCCGCATCTTCTATCACTTCTCCATCATAAACTTTGCCGCCAAATCCATTCCATCTTCCTGCTCCAAATCCACGCTTCTTCATCCCAAGCAATATTTTCGGATGCTGATAAATTATACAGAGTGTTAATAGTTTTTTCATGTTCCTGCCTACCATGACACTTCTTATGCTTCTTCCCGATTCCGCCCCGCACCAAAGAAAAACACGGTACGGAACTTCGCTCAAGGACTATCCAAACATCTCATTTACTGCCCATGGCAATGCTTATATTTCTTTGGACGCCCGTCAGGATGTTTCGCTCCGCAAGGACACGGATCGTTGCGGCCCACTTTTTGGTTTGCCGCAGAAGGCGCTTTGACCGCAAGCTCTTGCCGCCGAACAGTTGCTTCAAGCGATGGCGTGACATCGAAACGAAATACGATGCTGAAAAATATCGACTCGAGGGTGGCAAACAAATCTTTAAACAAGCGATATCCTTCGCGTTTAAACTCCACCAGCGGATCATGCTGGCCGTACGCGCGCAGCCTCACTGAATCCCGAAGCGCATCAATATTTTCCAGATGGTTCATCCAGAGAGAGTCAATAATTTGCAGCATCGGAAGCTTAAGATACGGCAGTTTATCGGATGTAACCACAGCATCAAATTTCTTTACACACGCCTCATCAAGGCGGCCGCGTATCCTCTCTTTATCCTCTTCATATTCGGCAAGCCCTAAAACTTCGTCCTTCTCGATGACGCCGGAATTGACAAAGATTTTTTGGATTTCGTCGGCAGGAAAATCCAAAAACCTGCCGAGCTGGCTGCGAACCATTTCTTTTGCAATGTCCGCCAATTGTTCTTTTTCTGCCTGTAAAACTTTCTTCCTACGCTCATATACCGCCTGCCGCTGCTTATTCAGCACGTCGTCATATTCAAGCGTATGTTTGCGCGCGTCAAAATTAAACCCCTCAATCTTCGCCTGCGCCTGCTCGATCGCTTTTGAAACCAACCCGGATTCAATCGGCACGTCTTCGGGAACGTTAAGCGTCTCCATAAGCCCTTTAATTTTGTCACCTCCGAAAATCCGCATCACTTCATCTTCGAGAGAAACAAAAAATTGCGACGAACCCACGTCTCCTTGCCGACCGCAGCGGCCTCGGAGCTGATTATCGATGCGCCGCGCTTCATGCCGTTCGGTACCGATCACGTGCAATCCGCCGACCTCGAGCACTTTCTGCGCCTCCTGGGGCGAAGGCGGATTACCTCCCAAAATGATGTCAACGCCCCTGCCGGCCATATTTGTCGCCACGGTCACCGCCCCCCTCCGTCCTGCCTGCGCAATAATCTCACCTTCTCGTTCATGGTTTTTCGCGTTCAATACTTCATGTGGTATATTGGCGCGCCTGAGCCAGCCCGAGATCACTTCATTTTTCTCAATCGCAACGGTGCCGATGAGCATCGGCTGCCCCGCCTCGTGACGGCGTTTGATTTCTTCAAGAAGCGCTTGGTACTTTCCGGATTGGGTACGATACACCAAGTCGGACAAATCTTTCCGTATCATCGGTTTGTGCGTCGGAGTGCTGACCGCGTCAAGGTTATACACCGTATGAAATTCTTCTGCCGATGTTGCAGCAGTGCCGGTCATGCCCGCAAGTTTTTTGTACAGACGAAAGTAGTTCTGGATCGTGATGCTGGCAACCGTTTTTGTTTCCTCCTTTACCAATACGCTTTCTTTTGCTTCGATCGCCTGGTGCAAACCGCCCGAATATCGACGGCCATGGAGCATACGTCCGGTAAACGGGTCTACAATGATTACTTCGTTGTTCTTGACGACATAATCTTTATCCCGATGAAACAACGCGACTGCTCGAAGCGATTCCTCAAGATAATGCACGTAGCGGAAATTTTCGGGACTGTAGATGTTATCAATCCCGAGCGTTTTTTCAACTTTGCCGATTCCCGAATCATTAATGCTCACCGTCCGCATCTTCTCATCTACTTCATAATCTTCTTTATCGATGAGGTGGCGGCTGATTCGCGCAAACGTTTTGTAGAGATCGCTCGATTGCTTGTCCGGCGCGGCAATAATAAGCGGCGTGCGCGCCTCGTCGATCAAAATACTGTCCACTTCATCAATGATGGCAAAATGATGTCCGCGCTGGGCCGCAAGAGATACATCATACACCATGTTGTCGCGCAGATAGTCGAAACCGAATTCATGGTTGGTGCCGTACGTAATGTCCGCTCGATATGCCTCTCTTTTCGTGATCGGCCGCAAAAACTTCTGCTGCACCTTGAACGCGCCGGTGCTGTCGCGCTCGGCATCTGTTTTTTCTTCGAAGCCCTTGCCAAGCGGTCCGGTTTCAAGCACGTAATCAGGGTCATAGGCATATGCCGACTCATGCGTAAGGCACGCAACGTCAAGCCCCAACGCATGATAAATCTGGCCCATCCATACCGTGTCTCTTTTTGCAAGGAAATCGTTAACTGTAATGACATGCACTCCTTTTCCCTCAAGCGCGTTCACATACGCAGTCGTAGTGGCCGCAAGCGTTTTTCCTTCTCCGGTCTTCATCTCGGCAATCGATCCCTCATGAAGCACCATGCCGCCCATAAGTTGGACGTCGTAGTGCCGCTGACCAAGGGTTACGAGCGACGCCTCGCGGACAAGCGCGAACGCCCACGGAAGCGCGGCATCCAAAGTTTTCTCCCCTGTGCCGACAGCTTCTTTAAGTTTCTTTGACTCAAACAAGAGTTCCTGCCGCGACAGTTTTTTGACTTCAGGCTCAAGCGCATTAATCTCTTCCACCCTCTTTTTCAACCTATTCAATTTTCTTTCCTCGCCAAGGAATGAAGATAGAAATTTCATTGTTATTGCACGCTTAAATCTCCCGCGTCGTTAAATACCAGCTCGAATCCGAACGGATCTTGCGGAACTTCGGAAATAATCCCCGCGCCCACAAGGTCCTGGGGCGTTTTCGGATAGCTGCCGAACCGCTCGAAATAGGCGCCAGACGCCTTATCGAGCAGGTCAAATATCTCAAGCCGCTCAAGATATGCTCCGGCGCGATCCTTTATTTGTTCGTCTTCTGCATTTTCATAGACCGCCCTCCAAAACTCCCGCGTCTGCTCGCGGAATGTCTTTGCCAATACAAACGTGGATGAGAAACGCTTGATATAATGTGGAGCGCCGACAGTCTGCGATGCAATATCGAAATACTTTACCGCGTTCTCATGGTCTTTTAATTCAAGCAGATGCACCGCGGCCAGATAAAATGGAATCCGCCAGTCAGGGTCAGCCTCCGCGATGCCTCGCTTGCCGATCTCAATTGCCGCCGCGATTTTATCAGGATATGCGCGAGAAGTTGGCAACACAAGCACTGTAAACGCGTACGGAAAACTGAATTTAGGATCCAGATCGTTGATGGTACGGAAGTTATTGAAAAAGGGTTCGGTTCCTCTTTGAAAAAACGGGAGCTGCACAATCGTTTCAATCCATAGTAAAGAAGCTGCGGCGGAATGAAGTCCGAGATCGAACACTCTAATCAATTGAAGCGGGGCCGGAAACTGTATCTGCAGAGCCTCTAGTTTCGATCGATCGTACGCATACTGCGATGCCACGACTGCGGCAAAAATAGGAATAATAATAATTTTCTTTATTGCTGCGGATGCCATAGAAGAAGCTTCACAATTCTTTCCTTTTCAAGAATGCGTAGGCGAAATACAAAAGAACGGCCGCATAAAAAGCTGCATATGCAGCAGAGAGTATAAACGGCTCAAGCGATAGCGGTACGTGATGAACCACAACATTTCTGACATTGAACTTTTCGAGATTCGGCAGCAAGTAGTACGCCGCATCGATAAAGGTTTTGGTGAAACCGCCGATCCGTTTTACATTTTCAACCGCCGTACTCATAAAGTGTCCGGAAAAAAGAATCAGAGCGGCCGCAATCGTGGAAGTGAGCGGCGTTGAAATCGCTGATAAAAATGTAAGCAGCGCAACAAAAAATCCCGCCTCCAACAACTGATACAGAATCGCCACAAACCCCCTCGCGTCAAATCCTCCTCCTTGATAGAGAACAACGCCGAGATATACCGCCGCCATCAAGAGCACCGTGAGGATCGCGGCGCCGTACAGACCGAAAAACTTGCCAAGAATCACGTCCCCATACGATGCCGGCTTGGACAGTACGAAATATAACGTGCGTTTTTCAACCTCTCTATATATAATTGAAGCTCCAAGAAACACGGTAATGATGGTACCGATGAGATAGACGCCGGCCAGCCCGAAACTCTTAATCATCACCATGTCCCCGAGCGACAGTTTAGCCAAGAACAAATCAAGAAGAATAAAGAGGGCTCCGAATGCAACCAAGCCGTAGAGAATGCGGTCGCGGATCGTTTCTTTAAACGTATTTTTTGTTATAACAAAAACATTGTGCACTGTCATGAATGATAAGTTGTAATAGAACCCTAAATTCCGGATTCTAGATTCCAGATTCTATTTGTTGTGCGCTTCCACTGTAGCAATAAATTGATCTTCAAGCGGTTTGCCCGAACAGAAATCTTTTACGGATCCGGCGTATAACAATTTTCCTTTATGGATCACGCCCACCTCGTCGCAGAGCTCTTCGGTGTCGTAAAGAATATGTGAGTTTAAAAAAATCGTTCTCCCTTCTTGCTTGAGCAGTTTAATGATCTCTTTGATCTCCCGCCTACCGATAGGATCCAGCCCGTCAAGCGGCTCATCCAAAAATACATATTCCGGATCATTCACCAGCGACTGCGCAAACCCCAGGCGCTGTTTCATCCCTTTTGAATAATTTCTAATCGGCGCGTCCTTGGCTTCAAAAATACCTACTTTCTTCAGTAATGCCTCATATTCGGCGCCTGTTTTTTTCCGGTGCCTCGGAAACAAATCTCCGCAAAACTTCAAAAACTCAAACCCGGTTAACCGCTCGTAAAAATAAGGCGCCTCCGGCATAAAGCCGATAATTTCTCTGGTTTCGCTTTCCAAGACGGATCTTCCTGCTATGGATACGCTGCCGGCATCCGGCCGCAAGAGGCCCACCATCATTTTCATCGCTGTCGTCTTGCCCGCGCCGTTCTGGCCCAGGAAACCGAACACCTTATTTTTTTCAATCACCAATGAAACGCCGTCAACCACTGCTCGTCGCCCGTACATTTTCTTAAGATCCTTTATTTCGATCATCAAAAGAATTATACACCAATGCCAGGACGGTGACAAATTCGATAGTAAAATCCGCCGCGTAAAGCGCCGGATGTGTAAGGTTCTCGGAAGTTCTGTCGAATTCTCTCAAGTCACTGACTGAATATTGCCCCGATCCGCCGCCTTCAACGCTCTGCACAAGATATGATATGTCATTTCCCATCTTACCCCGTGTGACTTACTCTCGTTAGGGGTTAACAAATGAGCCAATTCATGAGCAAGGGCATTGTCAATCTCTGCCAGCGGATGATACAAATGCCGATCAGAAATCACTATAAGCCCTCTTAGACGCTTTGCCCATGCTAAAGTTGTATAAAACAATGAAGATTTTGCCACTCCGACACGAATCGGCACTATCAGATGTGCGCCCTCCTTACGTTGACGGATAAGCTGAACAAGCTGCTCCAGTCGTTTCTGAACGTATGCCGCCTTTCCGTGCCACAAGGCGCTTTCCGGATCCAATAATACGACATCTTGATCCGCCGGCGTCTCAAGAGAACGCAATCTTTCAAAACACTTTTCTTTATTTTCTTCATCTTCCTGACAAGCCCTATAAACATATCGTACGGCAAGCCCCACCGTTAACGATAACAACAGGATGTAAAGGAGCACGGCCCATGATCCTTTCTTCTGTATACAGGGGTAGCCGCGAAACGCTGTTGAGAATATACTCTATTCTCTTCTTCTTGTCTAGCGGACACAGCGGGTCGGCGCGAAACGCCGATCAGGTATTTATTTTTCTGGCTTGGCGAAATTGCGTCTCAAGCTTGGCCTTATATTTTTTGATCTGCCTCCTCAATTCTTCCGTCGCCTCATTCACCGCCAGCCTGATGTCTTCAGACAACGCCTCGGCTCGCAAAAGTTCTTTGGGTAACGCAAGGTTAATTTCGGCCCGATACACGAGGCCGCGGCGGTGATGGCGCGTCGTTCGTTCAATCTCAACATCCGCCTCTGCGACATTACTGGCGTCAATGCGAACTATAAGACGGCGGACGCTGTCGAGTTTTTGCCGCACATACTGCTCAATGGCAGGAGTTAATTCCAGTTGTGTTCCTTTGAGTTTAATAACCAATTGATTGGATCAGAAATTCGAATATCGTCCTTCGGCTCCGCTCAGGACGACCTCATCGAGTCTGAAGACTCTTCAGAGTCTGAATGACCTGAGCTCATCGAGTCTGAGACTCTCAGAGTCGAATGACTTGTCGAATGGGTCGAAATCCGAAACAAATCGAAGCTAAATCCGAATATCGAAATACGAAATTCGAGACAAATTCTAAAATCTTAATTACCAAATATTCAAAACTTTTTTGTCATTTGAATTTTGATCATTCGAATTTGTTTCGTGCTTCGAAATTCGGATTTCGTGCTTCACTTATTTTACGCGTATTCTATCTCTTCCCGCAGCTCAACATGATATTTCTCTTTTACCCTATCTTTGGCGAGCCGGATGAGCGCTTTCACGTCTTCAGAGGTGGCATGATTATAATTGACGATAAAATTCGGGTGTTTCGGCGAAATCATCGCGCCACCGGACGAAACCCCCTTCAATCCCGCCTCCGAAATAAGATATGCAGTCGGCACGACCGGAAAAGGATCTGTCTTCACTATATGCGACACCTCTGCTTTCGATTCTTCCGGAAACGTTTCGTACGGAATATTCTTAAAGATACTGCCGATATTCGGATATTCCAGGGGGTGCCTTTCTTCCCGATATTTTATTTTATCCTGAATGTCCTTTTCGATCAATTCTGGTTTTCGCTCTTCCATTTGGAAAACGGCATCTAGCACAATTTCTCCGCTGGCTAATCTGCGAAACACGCTCATTCGATAATCAAATTCGCATTCCGACTTTTGCCGTTTTTTTATCACCGGTTTTTCCGCGGCAATATCCAAGCTCCGTACCTCGACGAGCCTATCTTTCATTTCTCCTCCGAACGCGCCGGCATTGCCCCTGATGGCGCCGCCGACCGTTCCCGGCAAACCCCCTGCCCATTCGAGTCCGGAAAGACCGCGCGCAACAATATACCCTAGTAAATCTTTCATCAAAACGCCTGCCCCAACTTTTATTCGGCATCCGTCCAGCGATTCGATTCCGTCATTGGCAATTTTAAGCACAAGTCCTCGTACCCCCTTTTCGCTAAACAAGATATTGGTTCCGCCGGCAAGAATGAAAATCGAGAGCTTTGCTCCCCTAGCTTCTTGTACTGCCGCCTCAATATCTTCGACGGTTCTTGCAATATAAAAAAAATCCGCAGGGCCCCCGATGCGGTAGTTGCTGCAAGAAGATACATCGACATATTTCTCGAATAACATGAAGCGGTAAACGCAAATTACACAAAAGAGCAGGCAAGATTACGCGAAACACTTCCCTACTCTTCTGTGAGCGCCGGTGGTTGACTCCAATTATACATTGTTTAGTGAGTGCGCAAATCCGACGCTCAATGGTTAGTATGATATAAAGGGTAAATGAGTGCAAGTACTCCCTTCATGAAAAACCAAATCCGCCCTTTCGGACGGATTTAGCCAATGTATAATCTGGTTTTCCTTGGTCGATATCATCGCTAAGGAAAACTAACACTCACCTAATCATTATACTAGCAGAGCCATGCACCCCTGTCAACCCCTTTATCCACAGAAGCTTATGTTTGTCAAATGAAAAAGCCGATTAACGTACATCGGCTTTCATGCTGCCAAGTAGTTCAACATACACGCGCTCCTTCATTAAAAAATTCTTATGAAACCGACCGCAGGCTTTACAATCCTTCACATGGGACACATAATCGCGGCGCGCCCTGGCCGTACTGACTAAAGCCCGCAGGCGATCGATAACTTTATGAAACAAAGCATGTCCTTTGGGGCAGAAAAAATCTTCCATACGAAGCTCCTTTGTCAAACGCCAAAAACCGAAAGTTCTGATTCCATTATCTTACAAGACGCTTTCGCTGTCAAGCTCCTTCGTGTCTAAACACGACATGCTTGTATCCCCAAAAGGTCCACGCCAGGGAAACCAACGTTGCCACGAGCTTCGCAATATTTTCCCATTGAGACGGAGAAAGGTCCCCTATTCCCGCAAACGTAGTAAGCACATACACGATTAACGTATTTATTACGATGCCGGCAACGCTTACGGCGAGAAACTTAATAAACTCCATTATTTTTTTCTGCGCCTTTCCCCCAAAGGTCCAATATTTATTCCAAAAATAGCTGTTGACGACCGCAATCGAAAATCCTATTACGTTAAAAATCGCCACTACCCCTCCGCTATATACTCCGTACGTGAAACTCAAAAAGTTTAAAATTCCAAAATCAATGAGCGTATTCAACACGCCGACTGCTCCGAATTTTGCTATCTCGGCGAATGCCGGCTTCCATCGCGCGAGCCAAAACGCAACCCACAATGCAACATCAGCGCCGGCCGCAACGCCGATGACAAATACCGCATAGAATAAAAGGCTGCCAGCGCGCGCGCCGACATTCGCAAGCACCGGAACTGCCAAAACGGCAGAGCAAATGCTGACAATATTGATAGCAATAAAATCCCTGCGAGTCATTGGTTAAACCGCGCACCTCGAAACATAAACTTTCCCCCTCCCCGTCTCTCTTCGTCGGTCAACAGCTCCGGCGGAAACATATACTCCGGAATGCGTACTATAAAATATTTAATGCGCTCGGGAGGGAGGTTGCCGGAAACGTGACGGCAGTACGCGATTCGAAAACGCGCATCGCGGGGGTCGTCTTCTTCCATTTCGATGTCCTCAACCTTCAACCCCCGAGCATCAAATCCGATTGCAGAATCGAAACCAACCAACAAACGGATCGGCCCCGGAGCATCTCCTTCAGCAAATGCAATTCTTAAGCCCTCAACCGTCACGGCATTGGCGTAACGTTTTTTGCCACCCCCAAGCTCAAGCGGCGCCTTTTTTATCAAACATTCCGTTATTCTTTTCACGCTTTCAAGACGCAAAAGGAATTTCTTCTCCTCCATCTCCTTATAAAGCGCATCTACGTCCGAAGACAAAGTTACATAAAATGCTTCGGCAAATGCGGCTAAAAATTCCGCCATCAATCGGGGCGCCGAGGAATCCTCCGGAGAAATTTCTTCCAATCTTTGAGCTAAATCCATAAGGCGCTCCTCTTTTTCCCTTTTATTTCCTCCATCGTATACCGCTTTTTCCGAATTTTCTAACTCAATGTCCTTCGCCATAACTACGAGACAACATTAGATCTCTCGAAGCCGCCGTATAATATCCGCTTCGATTTCTTCGCGCGGCTGGCCGTACTTGAGGCGCGAGAGTTCCCGTATTTTCTTTCCCGTTTGGGGAGAACCTCGCGATGCAAGCGGCATCGCAATATTGAACGGCCGCGACGTTTCATTGTTAATTAATACTTTCGCATACGCCTGGAAGTTGTCAATATTGATCAGGTCGTTCTGCGAAAAAATCGGCTCGAATTGCTTCACTAAAAATTCCGCATCCTGCACGCCCACGCGGAATACCGCCATCGAACCCACGTTGCCGAATACCGCGTCTCTGATTTTTTCGGTAAGCTGGCCGATGAACTGATGCGCGATGGTCAAATTCAGACGGTATTTTCTTGCTTCAGACAAAATAACCGCAATAGAATCCGTGGTAAAGTTCTGGAATTCGTCGACATAGAGATTAAAATCTTTCCGCTGCTCTTGTTCGACATCTACGCGCGAAAGGGCGGCCATCAAGAGCTTGCCCACAATCACCATGCCCAGGAGGCCTGCGTTGATATCGCCGATTTTCCCCTTAGATAAATTAACGAGCAAAATTTTGCCTTCGTCCATCACCTTGCGGAACCTGAATGCGGATTTGACCTGCGCAATAATTGGACGTACGTAATCATTGGCGATGAAATTATTGAACTTCGAGGTAATGTAGGGAGCCATGTTGGCAATGGAATGTTCGCCGGTGGTCTTGGCAGCTTCTTTTTCCCAAAAATCGATCACTGCAGGGTTGGAAATTCTCAATAGTTTTTCCCTCCGCCACGCCGCGTCGGTAAATACGCGCGGCACTTCCATCAACGTACCGGGCTGGGTTCGATCCTCCATAAGCAGCAGCAGCGCATTTCTCATATACTGTTCAAACATCGGCCCCATGGTTTCCGGCGGAAACAACTTGTTAAAAATCGCTTGCATTTCATTGACAATGAACGTTTTTTCTTCCGGCCTTGCCGGGTCATATTCAAGCATATTCAGCGCGATGGGGCGCTCAATATCCCCCGGATCAAATACCACGACATCATCGGCGCGTTCCGGCGGAATAAGGTTCAATACAGAATCCACCAAATCGCCGTGAGGATCAATCATGGCCACGCCTCTGCCACTCACAATATCCTGCTCAGCCAGATGCGTAATCAAATTCGACTTACCGACTCCGGTCTGCCCGATAACGTAGAGATGCCGCCGCCGGTCTTCGTCCGTAATCCTCACCGGCCTACGCTCCCCGCGGTATATGCTCTCTCCCAATATCACGCCGCTCTCCGGCAGATTGATCGGCGGCTGGGCTTCTTTCGCTTTCAACGATTTAATCCTCGGCACATTAGTGGTAGAAGACGGCAAGTGCCAAATACCGGCAAGCTCCTCGCTATTTAAAATCATTGCTTGCGCCCCCATAAATTCACGGAAGGAAAATTGAAAAATAAGAAACCGCGAGGCGGAAGGAACTACCACCTTCAGATTATTGCGGCGGGGGGCATTAAATTGCACAAAGGACCGCGTAAGGTTATCAAGGAGGGCGCGGGCCCGTTCTTTTGTCGGCCCGGAGGCAACCAAACGGATATTCACGAAAAATAACGGCTTGGCGAGTTTTTGTTCCAGCAACTTGACCGCGGCCTCATCAATGACTTTTTCTTTCTCCTTTTTCTCTTTCTGTTCCTTGCTCGCCGCCGGAGCAATAAACATCTCATGCAATTCGGTAAACACATTCGAATAGAGTACGTCCTTCAATTTTTTTCCCTGCTTGAGCTGGGTAATTGCGTAATAAATGCTCTTTGTCACGGAGTTCGGCGCGCGTTTTATAATCAGCTGTATCGCAGCCCCTTCGCCTACTTTTTCAAGCTTCGAGAGATTACTCACGATTCCCGCAAAGGTATCGCTCTCTATTTCCTGATATGTTCGGAGCGGCACCATGTACGGCTCTTGCAGTTTTACATACGCCGCCGCTACCTCTCCTTCGGGATTGAAAATATTATAATCACCGGCTGCTTCAACGCTTGCGGTAGGCCACAAGCCATGAATTTCCCTCATGGCAAAATCAACGGATTCTTCTGTCGCCGCCACATAGAAGTAGATCTCCTCGCCAATATGATGCACCGCCACCTCCACCACCGAAGGCGTTTTCAAATTACTCAATACATTGAAAAGCTGCTCGGTGAGATTAATTTCGGTCTTAAAATCCTGGGGTTTTTCCCCGGGTTTCTGCTCAAATTGCTGCGGAGGCACTTTAATAAGCAAAAGCCTCAGCTTAAGAGATTTCTTGAGCAGCCGAGAGGAAACAACGTGACGGAACAACAAAAAAACCGCTACGAACGCAGCAATAATAATAACGACCGCAACATATGATACGAGCATTAAATGTCAGCAACTAAGACCTTTTGCATAATAAATTTCGCAGCGAAATTTTGAGATTTTAAGGCGAAAACCGAGAAGCGCGACGAAGAATAGCAATAGCTATTTTGAGGAGCGATGAGCGGTTTGCAGCCAAAATATCAAAATTGCAACAGAAAGATTATTATGCAAGAGGTCTTTGGATCGCAACTTAAGCTATCTACAAGCTACAAGCTACAAGCTCATTTAAGCAACCCCCGACTCTTGAGTTCATTATACAATTTATCAACGAGCGCGTCATGGAAGGCGTCTAGAATAAAACTGCCGTGTTTTTTGGCCGCGCTTGCGGCTTTTTCAATGCCTCCGTTAAACGCAAGATGAATAAGAAGATGCACTTCTTTGCGAATTTCAGGAGACACATTTTTAAGATACTCCGGCAGCTCTTTATCCTCGTCGTCGTCAACAACTAAAGAAGAAGCCCCAGTGACGGCTGCGGCTTGGGAAGGCGGCGCCTGCTGAATACGCTCGCCGATAACTTGATGCAGGACTTCTTTATGCTCTTTCCTGGTTTCTGCGGAAGTCAACTGCCGTTGCTTTTCCACCAATTCCCTGCTAAGCCGTTCAATGTCCTGCTCGATCTGTTTCTTTTCAAATTGTGGTTGACCGCTAATGTCTGGCATCGCGCGCCGATATTAAACCAAACCGGGATTATGCGTTAAATCTATCCATAAGCTGCTTCTTATACGCGGCTACTTCTTCGTTAACGACATCCTGCAGGTTCGGAACTTCAGAAATTAAAAACTGGGCTAATGCGCCCGGGTCGTCGGGTCGGGCGCCGAGAAACGCTTCCAGCCGGTCTTTTTGTTCATCAGGCATTTCTTCCATCAACCGCAGGGTAACGCGCTGTTGAACAACATTGCCGAACGATTCGAGAAAAGAAACGCGCTGCTCCGGCGTAAGGGCATCAAGATGGATTTCCTTAAAAAGATCTGCCGTAAGATATTTTTGTATGTCGATTGCTGTTGCCATGATCTCTTTTCTTTTATTTTACAAAATATGCCGGCCCATGACAAATCCCCCTACTGGCCCATGCTTCCAGCATGCACTGATCTCAAAAACTGGCTGACCGTCATCTCTTTTATGCTTGTCCCCGGCTCAAATGTTCTGATAAATTCTGCCAGTCGAATCTGCTTGCCGAACTCGGAGGCGCCGTACCAACCGGCATGAGGCAAACGAATTCTGCCCGCTTCGAACAATTGCCATGCCTGCTTCTCCGAAGGAATTGTTTCCAGCAACTTTCCGACTTTCAAACCCTTGATAGCATTGTACTCATTGACGTCAAAACCAATACCCTTTACGCTGGCCAGCTCGAAACGCGCGGCCACCTCTTGCGCGGCTTGGGCCGCAACATCAGAAGGAATTTCTACTCCTGGGACAGCCTGTGTCTCCAACGGCACTGTGGCCACCACCTCAGAAGGTACCGTACCCGGCGGATACGCAGTCACCCCTTCTCCCACAACTTCAGGGGTTAGCGTCGTCACGGCATCAACCGCACTGCCTGCCTGCGTAACTCCTAAGGCCTCGTCGATCCGTTCAAGGGTTAATTTTTCTCCTGCGTGTTCACTCACCCACCGCGCGATTGCCTCATGATCCTCTGTCATAAGCCCCCGGCCATGAGACTCAACCCATTGATCGAATAATCGATTATTCAGCCGAATGTTCTCAAGCTGCGCCTCACGAAGCGCGCCGGCTTTATCAAAAATTCGTTCGGTCCAAGATTTGTCTTCGAAAATTGAAGAAAAATCAACTTTCTGTCCGGGCACGACTTTATCAACATCCTCCAATCCAAATCCGGAAGGATTGGCAGCAACTTTATCTTTTACCGCATCAATAAGATAGGTCTTCCGCGCCTCATCAAGGGAGGTAAAGTCGTCTCCAAAGCGCTCTTCGAATTGTCGCTCGGCCATGCGCCATATTGAATCGTTTTCTCCGGCGGTTTCAATACCACTCATCTCCTGTGCTTTTTCGGCCGCAGCAGTTACCGCGCCGACAGTGTCCTGTGTGCCCTCCGGAGTTACCGCTCCTGCACCGACAGCCTCCTGCGTACTCTCCTGAACCTCCTCCGCTGCTGCGCCCGCTCCGGCGGCTTCTTCGACCCCTCTGCCATGAAGCACCGCATCCCAATCAACGCTTGCGGCTGTTACGGCCAATCCCGTCCCTACACCGATCGCAAGTGCGACTTTCATTCGCGTCTTCCCTTCTCGTTTCGCCACTTCGTCCAATTTCTTACGATAATCAACCGCGTTTTTGTCAACAAGTTTCATTATTTCGAGAATCCGCTTTTCTGATTTTATCCAATCCTCGGCATCGTTCTTTACCGCAGATTTCAAATCTTCAAGGGTTTTTGTTTGCGCTCCTTCTCGCGCTGCCGAACGCTCCTTGCCATACTTCTTTCGAATAAAAATGCGATCTGCCAAAGCATTGAGCGAACCGGCTGCTGCGCCGGCACCCAATGCGCGCAAACCCCGCACGCCTGCAGCCACTCCTGCTGCCGCAAGCCCTAAAGGTCCTAAAAGCGCCAATCCTCCGGCAATACCCGCTGAAAGCGCCGATGAGATAAGAACCCGCTTTCCCCGCGACATCCTAATATAATGTTCCCACGCGCTTCTTAAGAAACTGATGTCGCGGCTTTCACGCGCCATCTTCAGTCTCTCTCGCATAAGATCCTCATCGACATCTTTTGCGGTCTCCAGGATAAATCGCGCGCTGTATCCCAATGCCTCTTCTGCCAATTCTTTATCCGTAAGCTTCGGATACGCCTCCTTCTTCCGTTTTAAGAAATCTTTAAACAGTTCCTTCTTTAGTTCCTCAAGCGCTTCTTCGTGCGCACGCCCTGCGTTCTCGCGCCAAACAACAGCTTCTCCATGTTCGGCTCCGCCTTTTTCTCCTCCGCTTTTTTTGAGTTTCCGACTTGCGTCGTATTCTCGTATATATGCGCCTAACAAAAGTTCCCGCCGGGCAAACACGTTATACGCGGCGGCTTCAATACTTGGGGTCAGTTGAAAATCCGGCGGCACCTCTTTGGCATTATGATTTTCAGAGAATATACGATATGCCCACAACCTCGATTCTCCTTGCAGTTCCGGCGGGAGTTTTCGTTCTTGACGATCTTCGCTTCCTTCTTCTCGCGGCCTAGAAACCTTATCGACTGGACTGGTGTCTACCTTCTTTTTTTCCACTCCGCCACCCCTTGCCCCGCGATAAGCTTCTTCCCGCGATCGTCGCAAAGTTTTCAGTCTTTCATCTGCCCATCGCTCGGTTACGCGCCGATGCTCCTCGCGCTTCCTCTGTTTCTCTTCGTCAGTAACATTCTGCATTGCAATAAGTTCTTCCGCCCGCTGCATCTCTTCCTCAATAAACGTTTTTCGAGCGCCTGCTTCTTGTTCTGCAATCGTACGCGCGGGTTCCAACGGTCCAATTCCAACGCTAAGATCCACCGGTTTTTCACCCGACTCCGACGTTTCAAAGGCCCCAGCTCCTTCACCCTTAGGAACGACATCGCGTCTTTCTGTTTTAGCAGGTTCACTGGGAAGCTCAGCTTTCCAATCTATATCGGGCACCTCAAGGGCTCCCTCCGGTTTTTCATCTTCTAAAGCTGCTTTTCCTACAATACCCGCGGCTTCTCCTTCGACAACCTTCACAAACGGCCCCTCGCCTGCTCCGGCAACATCCATGCGAACCTCAACTCCCGGTTGCAAAACCTCATCTGCACCTACCTTGCGCCATGTGCCTTGTTCATCACTAAACGTTTCTGGTCCTGCGCTTTCTTTACTTACTTTATCTGCGGTTGCTTGCGCTTCACGGGCTGCTACTCCGACCCTCCCCACCTCTCTTTTGCCGGAATCCTCGGCGCGATCAACCTGCAATTCATCGCCTCCCGCTTCACGAACTCTTTCTACTCCTTTTGCCGCATCCGCCTGGACGGCTTGAACCTCCTGCTCCGGCAACTCGCGAAAAGTACCCATCAAACGCTCCATTTCTTCAAAATCCTGTTCGGCCCCGGCTTTTGCCACGGGCTTCAGTTCTTCTAACCCCTCCTGTTCATTTTTTGGGTCGCCCGCACCGGGCGACGATTCGGTTGTAGCCATTTATTTACAATCAAAACCTAAATTCCAAGGTCTTTCTTCAAGTCTTTAATCTTTTTCTCGTCAATCTCTTTCAAAATTCCTTCAATCTCCTGATCATGCTCGCTTCTTATTTTTTCAATCTCTTTCAGAAATTTCTCGAGCGCTTGTTTCAATAAACTTACTTTCTCTTCGGTCATGTATATTATAGCATTAAATTGATGTACAAGTCAATGGTCATGCCCCCACAACTCCAAGGTATCTCTCTACACCATCATGCCGAAAGGCAAAGAGTTTTGGCGGATACAGCTACGTCCTAACTACCTCATCATCATACCATGAGACATTCCGTTGTATATACCCCCACGCTCGCCATCTCATTTTCTCTCGCGATAATAGATCCTATCCTCCACCGTAAGATCAAAGTAATCGATATCCGCCATATTCACCTCGCTCGCAATTTTTAAAAAGGCATCATACAGCTTATCGGAAGTGCTCAAAAGATTAAACCGCACCTCGGCGCCCCCTGCCAAGAGAACGACAACCTCCGACATCTGCCGGTTTTTCAGCGTAATGGAATCCCATCCCAGGGCATGCGCGCGCAACACCTCAACAAAACGAAGGATGCGCGCAAGGCGCTGCGGCTCCAACGGCATCTCTCCAAACGCATATTCTTCCTTTGTTACATCGTTGATTCTCACAATAAGAAGACCCGCTGTTTCCGGGGCTTCTTCAAAGATAATTCCCGACTTGTCCATCCAATAGCACTGCGACGGGGCGCACCAAATGATATCGCGGCTGCGGGCGGACACAGAAATCTCAACACGCTTCTCTGTTAAATCTTTATGCACTGCGACCGATGCCAATTGCGGATACTTTTCCCGCAATAGGGCAGCTGCTCCCTCGGTGTTCAGAAAAAGGATATTCTGGGGCAACCTAATGCCGAAAATCGCCGGAGCCAGCTCATCAAAATCTTTTTTGAAATCTATCTCCGTTCCCTCAATACGGTAAGAAAAAACCGTCGCATACCGGGAAAGAAATGCGGCATAAAAAACACCGCCGGCACCCACCGTCAAAAAAACTACGACAAAATATACCTTGATTCGCAGGCGCAGCTTTCGATTTCTCTTATATTTTTCCGGAACGTAAACTTCCAGAACTACTAGGATTTAGGATTTAGGATTTAGGATTTAGGGATAATTTAAGCTCGGTTTCCTAAATTCTATATTTCCCGATTTTGTCTCCGCGCCGCGGAGTAACAAAATCGAGGATCCTCGATTTATCAACTGCACAATGTGCAGGATAAATCGGGACTAAATTCTAATCCCTCGATAGATGAGCGGATTTATCCTCGTAACCACCTCATAGTTTATAGTGCCCAGCGCTCGCGCAATTTCATCTGCGGAAATTCGTTCCTTTCCGTCCTGGCCGATAAGCGTCACGACGTCGCCGACGCGCACCGCAGGAACATTGGTCGCATCAACAACCGTCATGTCCATCGAAACTCGTCCCAGAACAGAAACGCGCCTCCCACGGATCAACACAAAACCATTGTTAGAGAGGCCCCGATCAAAACCATGCCAGTATCCTATCGGAAGCACTGCGATCTTCGATGGCCGCCGGACGCATCCGGTCAAATCATATCCTACGCACTCTCCTCGCGCTATGTCTTTCACTTCAACAACGACGGTTCTCCACGACAAAACCGGCTGCAATCGAATGTCAGACCGAGCTGCACGTACATGCTGCGAAGGCCAAAGGCCATAAAATCCGATCCCAATCCTCACCATATCAAGACAGGCTTCGGGGTACAAAAACGTTCCGGCGGTTGCGGCGGCATGCCGAATTACATTTTTAGATCCCGCGCGATGAAAAAGGCCAGCCGCATCCTCAAATTTTTTTAGCTGCTCTTTCGTGTATGGATCGAGTCGACGCGCTTTCGCCTTCGCAAAATGCGTATATATTCCGGTAAAATGATCTTTGGTCTTTGGTTTTTTGTTTTTAATTTCCGCCAGAAGCTTAAAAACTTCTTCGGGTTGGAATCCTTGCCGGTGCATGCCGGTATCAAGTTTAATATGGAACTTCGGGGCCGGGCGCGCCTTCGATACTTTTCTCAAAGTCTCAAAATTTGAAACGGTAATCGCAATATCATGCCGCGCCGCATCCTTCAGGCGCGACTTAAGCGTTGCTCCCAATACCAAAATCGGCTTCCGTATCCCCTCTTTACGGAGCCGCAAACCTTCCGTGATACTATCCACCCCGAACCAATCCACCATATGCTGTACTGCTTTCGGAAAATCCAAGATGCCATGGCCGTATGCGTTCGACTTCACGACGGCCATGAGTTTCGTTGTCTTTGGGATTAAACCGCGGAACATTCCAATGTTATGCAGCGCAGCGTTTTTATCTATCTCAATCCAGGTTCTCAATTGTATACCTTGTCCCATAATAGATTCCTAAGTGTCATTGCATTATGGGAGATTCATTCGTTGTGGCAGGTACCCATTTCTTAAGACACCTCCTGTACAAGCAATTCCGACCTTTGATGCCTCTTGGCGAATACCGCGGGAGGCATTTTTAGTGCGGTATGTATCCTCTTGGTGTTGTAGGAATGGATCGTTTGATAGATATCATAGACCAATTCTCCGAGCGACGCGAACCGGCCAGGATCCCCCAGATCAACTTTGAACTGCGAATAGGAGGATTCCTGATATCCGTTCTCCCACGGCGAGCCCTTCTTCGACATGGACATTGTGATGCCAAGCTGCTCGTTCAATGTGACATAATCTTTCGACGTATATTCGCTGCCGTGATCAGAATGGATGATGACGGGATGGGGATGCTTGGATATTGCAGAAAGCAATGCGTTCATGACGAGCGTTACCGAATGCGTCAGCATGACCGAGAACCCGACGATCTCCCTCGTGTAAAGATCAAGGTGCGCAATACAAAGATTGTTACAATAATATCGTTCTTGAAATGAAGCTCCAGATGCGTCGTCCAAGCCAAAATTCATTTTCTAACTCCTTGTTCCATAAAATTCTCTCTTTTAGTTTTTTGAGATCCTCATTTGCCTCTGCGTTCTTTAAAATTGAGATGGCGCTCTGCAAATTATCCATGATTCGATCGGCAGTGTTTCCGTATTCTTGCCAAATTTCCGGTGTTTCTGCGCCACTTTTTCTCACCGCTTCCCTTTCAGAAGATACCTTCTCTGCTTCGCGTAACAAATCTTCAATCCAGATATTTGCGCTTTCAATAACCCTTTCTGAATTTATGGTTTTGCCGGCTGCCTTGTAAGTCTCTTGTGCCGGCAAGGGATAACCCTTGTCAAAGAGCGCGTCGCCGACCTCTATTAACTTCAACTGTAATGCGCGGTCGATACTTTCCCCCTTTAATTTTCTGGTCGTATACACACCTATGAATTCTATTGCTGCCCCAACCGGATCTCCCTGTGCGAAGCACACGTCTCCCGCTTCGATACGAGTTAGTTCATATTTGGTATACGCCAATTCAGCTTCGGGTTTTTCTTGAGATAGGCCTTCGGGGAGGTTTTTTAGTGTTTCATCAGGCATAAAGTCAGTGCGTTATAAAGGCTGAACACGGGTTACTCCTTCAAAGCATCGGGCCATTTAAAGCCTCCGTCTTTCGTCTGATAATTCTCCATAATTGCAATAATCATTCGGCCAATTGCGAATGCAGTACCATTCAACATATGTACGTACTCCAACTTTTCCGAACCATAACGTCTGAATTTAATATTCAGACGTCGAGATTGATAATCGGTGGTATTCGACGTTGAATGAGTTTCGCGATGCTCACCTCGCCCGCTGTTCTGGCCAGGAAGCCACGCCTCAATATCGTATTTCGCGGCCGCGGGATCGCCGAGATCAGCCGTACAGATGTGAAGAACGTGATATGGGATCTTCAATGCCTGCATCAATTCTTCTTCCATCTCGAGCAAAAACTCATGCTCTTTGCGCGAGTCCTCCGGCCTCGTAATGGAGAACATTTCCAATTTATCAAACTGGTGTACGCGCAAGATGCCTTTTGTATCCTTTCCATACGAACCCGCTTCGCGCCGGAAACATGTTGAAAAACCGAGATAACGGACCGGCAGGTCGGCCTCGTTGAATACCTCGCCCGAGTGCATCGGCCCGATGGATTGTTCCGACGTACCCACGAGATACATTTTATCTTTCTCGAAGTGATAAATCTCATCCCTCCCGCGTTCGGCGTATCCCATCCCTTCCATGGCTTCCTCTCTCACCAAAACCGGCGGAATAACCGGAACAAACGGCTTACCCCCGGTATTCTTCGGATTGGTCAGGAATTTCACGGCAAAATTCACGAGCGCAAACTCGAGAAGCGCCGCCTCGCCCTTCAAATATCCGAAGCGGCTTCCCGAAACCTTCGCCGCGCGCTCAACATCAATAATTCCCAACTTCTCACCGATCGTAAGATAATCCTTCGGCTCAAAATCAAACGCCGGCTTTTTGCCGACTTCGCGAAGCATGACGTTTCCCGTTTCGTCTTTTCCTTCTGGTACCCCTTCAAGCGGAAGATTTGGAATAAGCCGGAGAGCCGAGACGCGTTCCAACTCTAGACGTTTCACATCAGCTTCCGTAGCTTCCTCTCTTTGGATTTCCAGCTTAATTTTTTTACTCTCCTCGATAAGCTTCTCTCTGTTTCCCTTCCCGCCCTTGATATCGGCCGTAATCTTATTTTGTTTCGACCTTAAGGCATCAAGCCATGAAATCTTATGGCGCCACCCCTCGTCCAATTCCAAAAACTGGTCCACGAGCGCGGGATCGGCATTCTTCTTCTTAATACCGGCCTTCACTTCCCCCGGTGATTTTCGAATCAAATTAATGTCTAACATTGTATTCCTATATTATCATACGATTTCATTATAGAAAAAGTCCCACGATCTCATGGGACTAAAACCAAAACTTGCAACTAGCTACTTTCTTTGCATGCTGCCGAAGGTAACGCTGTTCCGTTTTAGTTCTTGCTTTTCGGGCCCTCCTAAGACAGTCTTTCACAATTATCGCCCTTCGCACGCACTGCCCCATGGGAGGCCAATTAATACTACTATGTGTCTTCACGAGTAGGGCATCGAGCGCAAACAGATCTTTCGTAGATTGCTTTAGAAGCACTGCGACGGCATTTCTTTCGAGTTCCTCAAGTGTCATTGTTCTACCTTTTGTGAATGCGAGATGAAAAACCACTGTCTTTATAGCATGGGCAGTTCGCAGGGTCAAGGTTTTTTCTGCGCGCCTTCTTCCGCCTTGTCCTCTAAAAAGACACCCTGTCGGGTGTTTTTTTGCGTCTCATTTCTTCCGGTTAACCGGACGGAGTGAATGCTTCGTATCTACCGGTTCTGTCCAAAAAGACTATATCGTTCAGCCTGGTAATGCAACGCAGGCGTTCTACTCTGAAGCTTCCTGTATTTAGCGCAAGCGCCTTGTCTTTATTGTTGTTTCTTTCAAGCAGAACGATATGGCGGCATAGTCCCAGAAGATCCGGAGATGCGTTTATTGTCTCCGTACGCGGAGGAGACGAACCTACTATCAGCACAGGGGCACGCGTATATCCTTGATATCCGCAGCTTACGCCCAATATGTACACCGGTTTGGAGTCAAGTCGAAATGTGGTGTCCGGGCGAATACTATACAGGTCCGTACCCTCATCGGTGCAGAGGCGTTCGATGGCGGCTCGTTCTGAACTAATGTTCATTCGCGTCTCCTTTTTGTGTTTGTGGTTGTAAATGAGCGGCGGCGAGCGTCAAAGTTGAATCCCGCCTTGAGCCGAATTAAAAATACGCCCTTAGCAGAGACGTATCCAGTTGCTTGATGCATCTTCCCCTCGAGGGGCTGGATTTCGCACCGTTCTCGCCTCAAAAGAGCAAGATGGTTGCGGATGGAGCATTGGGCCAGTTCCCTTAGCATCTCCATGCTCTGGATACGTATTTGATGTCGCACCATTAAGTTTATGCTATCCGGCTGTGCGTGTCAAATTGCGGGGCATACTGTTGCTATTTCAGTAATCTCCTTACCATGTCAAGGTTTTCGAGATTCTGGAAATCGCAAGGATCAGGTGCGGTATATGCGGGACTTTCTCCATAATACCGAAGAATCCAGATACCTTCTTGTCCGCGTTCGAATTTTGGATACTCGAACCAAGCTACGTCCTTACTTGCTGGGAACCAGAGAGTAGTGAATTGGGTTGTTTTTGTCTTGTTTCCGGTGATGGTAGTGATTCTTGAAGAGCGTGGATGGTCCTTGAGCACTTCGTAGATTTCGATGATAGCTTGGCGCCAGTCCGCATAGTGCTGGCTTACAGGCGTTACATCAATTTCGGAAGAAATGTCGAAGACCTTTCCTGAAATTACAATTTCGGAGCCTTCAAGTCGCTCTCTTATTTCCAAGTCGGCGCACACCGTCTTTTTTGTGGAAATGGTTTGAGCTTCAAGTATTGACGCGAACATGATCGCTACAAAAAGTACCGTAAGAGATTTTAGCATACGCATGTCAGCCCCCTCGGATTTCAATAAATAGCTATAAATAGATTATCACACGGCGCATAAAGCCGTCAATAGAAACGCATCATGGACGACGCGACTCCGAAGGCGAGTTTATCAATTGGCACTACCAGAGATTACGGACTAGCGCATGCGCGAAGAATGATATTTTTCCGGCTCGAATGACTTCAAAACCAGTACATCAATTTGAAAATCAAATCGATCGAGGCGCGACATAAAGTCGGCTCGCAGCGCGTCTTGGTCATAACCGAACGCGATCACCGCCGGCCGATGCGCTTCCACCATCGAATAACGGCCCGGTTCCGTATCGCCTGCAACCGCCTCGCCTATGACGCCTGATTTTCTCAACTCTTCAATCCGACTTTCAAGCGGACGCAGCGGCGAGCGTCCTTTCAATTTCTCCACAACCTCATCCCGCGCAACCACCGCAATCACATAGTCCCCAAGCCCGCGCGCCTGAGATAAAAACGATCTATGACCCTCATGAAGGCCATCAAAGACCCCGAAAACCATTACCTTTTTTCCTTTAATGGGTTCCGCTATTGTATCGGGGAGCAACGCGCGTCACATCACTAATGTTCTAATGTTACGGTAGGTTATGCGCGGAGTTGCTTTATTATTTCTCGGCAAAATGCCGGAAGATCTTCCGGTTTTCGAGACGTGATGATTGTTCCATCCACCACCGCTTCGCTGTCGATCCACCGTGCTCCGGCATGAACCAAATCATCCTTGATCGCAAAGAAGGAAGTTACTTTTTTGTTTCGTACGATTTCTGCCGACGCCAAGAGCCAGCCGCCATGGCAAATCGCGGCCACCACCTTTCCGGCCTCATGCATTGTACGCACAAACTCAACCATTCTTGGAACGCGCCGCATAAAGTCCGGCGCAAATCCGCCCGGAACCACTACCGCATCAAAGTCTTCTGCTCGCGCGTCATCAATCGCCAATTCAGATTTTACAGGATATCCGTATTTTCCTTTATATTCGACCCCGGCAGCCGGTCCAACAAATACTGTCGCCCATCCCTCCTCCTTCAATCTTAACGCCGGATACCATACTTCAAGTTCCTGATATTGTTGTTCGACTAAAATAGCGACTTTCGCCATCAACGTAATTATAATACTCGCTAGTCATCTCACCAAGTGAACCTCCATTGGTTTACCGACCATGGTATCTAAAGAGATCTTAAATACAGAATTGATTGTCTTCGAGAATACAATCCTTGCATTTCCCAAAATGCTTGATATGCTTGATAAAGCTTGATAGTCGGTCTTTGAAAGGAGAAAATAAGGTAATGACTATACAAGAACGCATCGCGAAGATTCGTTTCTTCGAAGTAAAACCCGACTTTTCATCCCTTGATACAACCCAGAGGCAAGCGCTCGCTCATTGCGTCAACGCTTCACGCGTCATGACTGATATCTACCTTGAACAAGTATACGCCGATAATAAGAGAATTTACCGCGAGCTTCAGAAGCGAAACGATGCCGAGGGAAAAGATCTATTACGCTACTTCCTTATTCATGGATCTCCGTGGGACGCCTATGATCATGATCGTCCATTCATTCCGGGGGTGGGCGAAAAGCCGAAATTCGGTTCTTTCTATCCTTCTGACTTAACAAGAGATGAATGGGACGCATGGTTGAATGCGCGCCCGAAAGATCGTGAACGATTTGAAAGTAATTACACAGTGATCCGGCGTCAAAACAATGGGCTGATCGCAAGACCATATTCAGAGGAATACGCCGATCAATTAAACGAGGCGGCCAATCTCCTGCGACAAGCGGCCGCTCTGCTTCCCAATAGTTCACTGCGGTCGTTCTTGCAACTTCGCGCTAATGCTTTCTTGTCGAATGACTACTTCGAAAGCGATATGGCTTTGGTTGATACCGACGGAAATCCATTTGAAGTGACCATCGGCCCTTATGAAGTTTACTTCGATGCCATGCTCGGACTGAAAGCATCCTTTGAATCGTTTGTCGCGTTGCCAGACAAGGACGCAACTGCCGCTCTTGCTCAATTCACGCCCGTTGTTCCTGACTTCGACGCAATACTTAGCGAAGAGTTCAATTTCCATCCGAAGGGAGCCGCAATTCCTTTGGAAGTGGTTGCCGATGTTATACGCGGTGGCGAAGCGGGATTCGGATACATGTCTGTCGCGTACAATCTTCCGAACGATCGGAGGGTGCACGACCTCAAGGGATCCAAGAAAGTATTCTCTCGAACAATGATGGAGGCAAAATTCTATACAGAAGTACTTCCGGTTGCTGAACGCATTCTACCCGCTCACCTTGTTGAACTCTGCAACTTCGAAAATCTTTTCAAGTTCGTCCTCGGACACGAATTAGCACACGGTCTCGGTCCTAGTAAGATTCGGGTTGGCGACAGAGAGATGCCGTTTGAGGTTGCCCTCAAGGATCTTTACTCTTCGCTTGAAGAAGCGAAGGCAGACACGCTCGGTATCCGGTTACTCAATTATTTTAGAAGCCGGAACATACTTAATGACGAAACACTTGCTGGTATAGTGGTGACAGAAATCGCGGCTCACTTCCGGCAATGGAGACATGGATTTACAGAGGCTCACTCCAGAGGCGAGCTCATTGAGTACAACTGGCTCAAAGCGGCAAACGCACTGCGATACGACACAACGATGAAGAAGTACGAGATTGATCCCGAGCGTTACGTTGACGCAATGTCGCTATTGAGTACAGAATTCTTAAATCTTCAGGTCGCAGGCGACTACGAACGCGCTAAGGCCTTCATGGAACATTGGGGATTTGTTCCTTCGGAACTACCTCCCATCATCGAAAGTCTTTCCGACATCCCGACAGCGGTAAATCCTATTTGGGATTTATCAGAACTACAATAGTCCCTCGCTCGTACCGGCCCGAAGATTTTCGGGTCTTTTTCTTTATTCAATATTCGTTAGGCGCAGTTATTCCGGTACGCATATCACGCATGATTCGCAGAGCGTCTTGTTCTCGACAAAAGCCGTAATGGCCCTGCGCAGAGGCAATATTGAAAGAAAAAATCGAAGGTCCGCAAGACAGCGCAGCCACCAACCAATTCTTCCATACAGCACCACAGAATGCAGGACAACCGCGGCCCACCCGGCGCCGATCGGTACAGCATAATATGGCTGCGCGCCTTTATACGGGTCCATGCGCCGGCGCTGCATCGCCCGCACAATATTGCGCGCAACAAATCTGCCATCGCGTATCGCGGTTTGCGCGAAGCCCGCGTACGGCGTAGCTGCGCCGTCTCCTACGACAAAAACATTTTCAACCCCCTCCGATCTTAAAAATTCATCCACGACGACTCTTTTTCTATCATCAAGAAAAAGACCTTCGATTTTACCATACAACGCATTGACGAGAGCACCCGCAGCCCAAATAAGGGTTTGCGTCTTAATAGTCATGTCTTTCAAATAGACTTGTTCCAAATCTTCTTTTACCACGGATTTATTGGTGAAAATATTCACACGAAGCGACCGTAACCGCTTTTCCACCCCCATGGATACCCCCCGCGGCAACGACGGCAAAATACGGGGTGCCGCCTCAATGAGATCAACGGTCACATAGGATGGATCGATACCATGTTTTTTTGCAAGCCTTTGCGCATAGCCGGACAACTCACCAGCAAGCTCGCAACCGCTTGCGCCCGCTCCCACCACGACAATGTGGGTATGACAAACTTTATCCTCCTTCGAAAGCACTTCGCAGCGGGAAAACGCTTCATGGAAATGACGCTTGAGCCGCAACGCCTCGGTGATGGAACGAAACCCGAATGCAGATTCTTGGAGGCCGGGGATATTGAAATAGTTCGTGTCGCTGCCGAGAGCAAGCACCAAGTAATCATATGCATATTTCGATCCGGATTTGCCATACACCTTTTGCTCTTTCAAAGAAACGGCTTCAACCATATCCATAATAACCTCCACCCGTTTACCCCGGAAAATTTCTGCAAGCGGCACGCACACTTCGAGCGGCGACCTGCCGGTAACCACTCGGTAGAGCGACGGCGTATATTCAAAATGCGGCTTATCCGAAATCAAAACTATTTTCGCGCGGTCGCCGACTTTCTTTTCCAAATCCAAAGCAGCGCGTATCCCGCCAAATCCCCCTCCAACGATAACAACTTTTATGCCCTGTTCCATCTATTGAAAAGTTTAGAAAACCACCCAATCCATATCCAAAACCATACGAATCCAAACAGCAATCCAAATACGACGTCGGTGAGCCAATGCGCGCCCAATGTTAACCTGCTTACGGCTACTGCCGCGGCAACGCACAGCGACAAGAGCCACGTAAACCGAAACATCTTTTTTTCTTTACGGTGCAGTAAGTGCGCGATTAAAAGCCAAAAAAGGACGGCCAAAAACGCATGGCCGCTGGGAAATGCCGGCTCGCTCCATTCGGTGAAAAAACCGTCAAAAGGAGGCCGTGCCCGGCCAAGAGCATATTTTAAGGAAAGCACAATAACGTCTCCCCCAATCAATCCTCCGGCCAAAAACATGATACGGTCAAACCGTTTCTGAAAAAAGAAAACAACGCACAAGAAAGCGGCAAGCGCCGCAATAAACTGCCAACTCCCGAAAAACGAAATCAGCCGGCCCATCGATACCGTTGCGCCGCTTTGCTGTTCCATCAACCAAACATAGAACGGCTCATCAAGTCTAAAAATCGGTTTGAGAAATATAAAAAGGCCGACAAGCACCGACGCCAGCGAAGCCACGAATACCATGCCTGCAAGCGTATCTTTTATCTGTTTCACGTGGTCGGAAAAATGAGGATGAAAATAGTCGATGAACTGCTCAAACGTGGCATTGATCATTTCAAGCGTCAAGACGAGCGCAATAATAATAATAAGCGATCCGCGCTCAACCGCCGATAACGGCAAAACGAACATTCCCGCAAGCACAACCGCCGCGACGATAAGCTCGATACGAAACGTCACGTCCCGCTTCCATACGGCCGCAATCCCCCGCCACGCATGCCGGAATTTATCAATAAAATTACCTTTTCGCTGCAAGTAAGGCTGATCCATCCGTATATTTCCATTATAGCGCATGCGACCCAAAACGCAGCAAGAGACACGTACGCGCTGCACCCGTTCCTACCACTCCTTTGCAGCGATCTATGCTGATCTTGCAGTCGCAAGCAGCTTGCCGGATCTCGCTTCCCAGTACAACATACTACACCAACGACTGAACGTATTTGCCTGCACTGATACGCGTGATCCTGCGAAGTTTGCGAGAATCAAGACGCAAGTGCGGCAACGCTTGGCAAACTACCTCGCCTGTCTCAAATATCCGAACGCCGCGTCTAATAATGACGCTGCCGAGCGGTCACTGCGGCGCCTCGTGCTCAAACGGAAGATATCATTCGGCTCACTGTGCGAGCGAACGGCAGAAACAACGGCTATCCTTCTCTCAATGTTGTTGTCATGCAAACAGCGTGGCACGCTTCGGGATTATCTCGCAGGGATGTGAGGAGTTACAGTGCCAGTCCCCTCCTCATACTTTCTATCCCCCGATTCGCGCGAATCGGGGGATAGAAAAAGGAACACGAAGCTATCAACTCTACGGCGTCGCAATGACAAAAAAACGTCAAAATAACCAAACATCGGCTTGGTCATTTTTTCAACCTGTTTTCCGAAACCACCCTTTTGCAACCTCGGAAGAAATAAAGTAAAGAACGACAATACCTGATGCAATCGCCAGGGGCGCGGCCTGCGGCGCCACAAATCCGAATATCTCTTGCCCGAAGGAGATGCGCGGCAAAATAACGGCAACCCCAGCGGCAGCAAGCGTAAGAAATGCAAGCGAAAACGGCACGCGCGCTCCCCGAAAGAAAAGATTACGAGTCCTAAGCGAATAAATCAGCGTAAGCTCTGTCAGCACGCTTACGATAAACCAATATGTCTGCAAGTGCGCCTGGCCGAGGTTCTTGAACAATACAAACGTAATAAAATCAAATATGCTGCTGATAATTCCCAAGACCGTGGCCGCAATGATAATATCGTGCGCGCGGTATTTATTCGGTTTTCTTAAATCTGAAGGAACAACCGTGTCGGCGGCAATTAAAATCATGGGCATGTCCGTCAATACATTTACCAAAAGGATTTGCGTGGGCAGCATCGGTAAAAACGGTACCAGCAGCGACGCGATTGCCACGGCGTAGAAATTGCCGAAGTTCGATGCCAACGTGATGCGCAGATATTTAATGGTGTTCGCAAACGACCTTCTTCCTTCTTCAATGCCGTCGATGATAACCGTCAATGTTCTCCTCAACAGAATGACATCAGCGCTATCCCGCGCCACATCAGATCCTTCCTGCACGACAAGCGAAACATTAGCCTTCTTAAGAGCCGGGGCGTCATTAAAGCCTTCTCCTAAAAAACCAACCGAATGTCCTTGCTGTTCAATGAGGGAAATAATAGACAACTTCTGCTCCGGATTGACTCGTGAAAACACATGGCGGGAACGAATCTCTTCTATTTGCTTATGCAGGGGAAGTGTTTCAAATTCTTTGCCGGTGATAACGTCTTCCGGCCGATCAATAAGGCCAAGCCTGTGGCCGACTGCGCCGGCAACTTCTCGCGCGTCTCCGGTGAGTATTTTTACCTGCACGCCCAACTGCGCGGCCCTTTTCACTGCAAACAGAGTCCCCTCCTTAAGCGATTCTTCGAATGCAATAAGCCCCAAAAACTCAAGATCGGTTTCATCCTCGAGCGAAAGAGAATTTCCGAATGAATCTTGCTTGCGCGCGATCGCAAGAAGCCGCCTTCCTTTAAACCCCTGATCCTTTATATATGCCTCAAGGCCGGACTTGCGCGTGCTGTGGTTCCTGTCCGCAATAAGCCCTTCGGGAAATCCTCGCACCGCGAGCTCGCGCCGGCCGCCGACTTCAAACAGCACGCTATTCTTCCGCCGCTCTGGATCAAACGGAAGCTCTTCAATCATGCGCGCGCGCGAAAGTATCAATTGGACTTCTTCGCCAGCGTACAGCCACAACGCCTTGTCAAATTCATTCTCCACTTCTTCTTTTTTACTGACGGTCAGATACGAAGAGCCAAGCAGGGCATACCGTATGCATACGCGAGGGTCTGGCGCATGCACATCAACCACGGTCATCGCATGTTTCGTCAACGTTCCTGTCTTATCGGTGCACAACACATCGATGCTGCCTAAATCGTTAATCGCAGAGAGGCGTTTTACTACGACATGTTTTTTTGCCATGCGAAGGGCCGCGCGGGAAAACGAAAACGTCATAACCAGCGGCAACGCCTCCGGAATGACGCCAACTGCAAGAGCGACGGAGAAAATAAGCAATTCCTCGATCCTTCCGATCCCTTTAAAACCAAGATTAAGCAAAAAAACAAAAAGGAGCGTGAGCGAAACAAGCTTAAGAACAAAACTGCCGAATTCGCTAATGTGTTTTTCAAATACTGTTTCCGCTTTCGTTTCTGCCACCAACGCCGTAAGCCTTCCCAGCGACGAATGTTTTCCGGTGGCGCACACCATCGCGATCGCCTCTCCCATTACCGCCGACGTGCCGGCAAAACCGATATTGGATGCCTCATGGTAATCGGACGGCTCTTGGAACAGAGGACTCGCGTTCTTTGCCACTGCCGACGATTCGCCGGTCAGCACCGATTCGTCGACAAAAAAGTTTTTAGCTCTCACGATGCGGATGTCGGCTGGAATTTTATCGCCGGCGCGGATCTCAACAATGTCGCCGGGCATCAATTTACTGTCTTCCGTCGTACCCCACGTTCCATCGCGCAATACACGGGTTTTTCCATGCCAATATTTCCTCAATCTTCTGGAAGTCTTCTCCGCGTGATATTCCTGATAAAATCCGATCATCGTATTGACCGCGATAAAAAAACCGATCATGCCCGCGTCAATAATCTCCCCGGCAAGCGCCGCAATCGCAGCGGCCCCAAACAAAAGATACACGAACGGCGATTTCAATTGGCGCACAAAAATATGCGCGGACGACCGCTCGTCGCTTTCCATTTTATTCATGCCGTATCGCGCAAGCCTCGCAAGGGCCTCCTCGCCGGAAAGTCCCTCCATCGATGACTCAAATCTCCCAAACGCTTCTTCCACGCTCAACAACGAAACAGATTTATACCAACCGGTGTTCTTTTCTTTTTCTGTAAACACGCTGTTTTCCCCCATAAAATAATTATAAAACGCGGCTGCGTGGCGTATCAGCGCGGGTAAAAGTCATGGAGAACGTCATAAACGTAAAAAGACGCGCTTCAAACCGCAGAGCGTTTTTTAAGAAAAAACCCAATGAGAACTCCGACGAGAAGACCCAAAATTCCTCCGACAACTACGTCTGTGCTGCCGCCGCCCTCTCTCGCCTTGCCCTCTCCTACCGTGAGCGGAAGAGAAACTTCCTCGACAATCTGCTCGCCTCCTTTTTGGAAACGAACGGAAAGGTCATATGCGCCGGGCCGGGGAAAAGCGTACGAGAATCCCGCGGAACCAACCTGTGGCCGCGAGAAACTGCCGGCAAACGAAATTCCTCCTGCTTGAGGAGCAATACGCGCCCATACGTCGTCAAATGCAACTTGCTCGGTCCGATCCTCATTCCATATGTTCAAGTTGAAACGCACTAACTCTCCGGCAACAAGCGCTTCAACGTCATAATCAACATCAATGGCGTACTCGCCAACTGCTTTCTCAAGCGTCTGGCCAAAACCATGCCCGAATGCAATCCCGGCAACGACAAACCATAACACTGATATTGCAATGAATTTTCTCATGCCCTTTCTATTTATCCTACTACGCACGCCGCCTCTCGCCAAGCAAGTCAAGATACGACCGGAAAAGATTGACCGCAGCCGTATTAGACTTGTGTTATCTCTACAACGCCAAAAGCGCAAGCCCGAATGCAAGGAATACGCCTAGAGCCAATTTTAATAGCAGGTTTCGTTCATGGAAATACACGTTGCCGGACAACAACGACCACAGAACCGCCGATGACCTCTTTGCCGACGTAATAATGGATGCAGGGGCATAGAGATAAGCAAAGCTCACTACCGCTGATCCAATTCCGTGCGAAAACGATTGGAAGAAAAAGATCGGCCTGGTGATGAGTTTCAACGGATTCTCCCGCCCGAACTTCATGGCGGAAAAAAACGTATACGATAACAATACCGCGGACATTAAAAATTGTTCAGCCTCCACAGAATTAAAATGGGTGATGTTGTATTTATACAAAGAGATGGTGACTACCGGAAAAAGTGTGGAAAGAACTACAAACCGAAGGCCGGTTTTTTTAATTCCGTGATTGGCGAATACCGCAAACAGCGTCATGACGATAACGCCGATGCCGATGAGATGGATAGGCTTGATCTGATACCCGAGTAAGAAGTCTACCGCGAGCAACAGCGGCATCGTGCCGGTGCGAATAAACCCAAACACGCTTCGCTCCGACTGCACGATCGCAATAGTACTCATATGAATAAGAATGATCTCAAAAATGGCCCGCGCAATAAAAGACGGAAGTGAAGCGGCAGAAAATGCAAACTGCTGCTTGATCAATATGATCCCCGAAAACCACACGACGCCCCAAAAAAGGCTAAAAAACGCCATCGAGTAGATGGTTTCCTTCTTCTGCTCGGCCTCTGCCTTGCCGATGGCCGTAGAAGCTTCTTCAAACAAACTGCCGAAAAATGCGAGCAGTACGCCGATCATAAAACCTCTTAATGATAGAAAACGGCGGAGGGGAAATCAAACGTGAGGTACTTAAAAAGTGGGGGTTATTTATCCGGACGGAGATGACCTACGCCGTAAAGCTTCAATACATCTTTCGCATATGCTTCAATCACCTTGGAATTCGGCGATCGTTCTAATAATTTCAGCAATTCCTCAACGGCGGCTCCCGCGTGCTCTGCGCCTATCTGTTCGGGCTGCGCAAAAGGACTCACATACGTTAAACCATACTGTTCAATAACCTTTCGGTTGATTTCGTCGTTACGAACAACAATGACATATACGTCATCCCACCAGACGATGCGCCAATCCCGCTTCAAGAGCGAAGCGACCAGCGCGTCAAATCGCGTACGGATCGTCCGGTGATACGGGACCAAAAAGTATCGAATACCGTATTGCTCGTCAATAAGATGGGCGGCGCTTGATGCATTGTTTTTAATTGCGAGGTAGTCTCGGACGGGGTCGCCCGCATACACTTCCGAGCGGCCGTCGATGAACACTTTCTCGTGCGGCCACAGCCGCCAAATGAGATATCCGCCGCTGTCATACAAATTGAACAAAGGTCCTTTCAAACCGCTTTGCACGACGAACTCGGCTGCTTCCTTCGGATAAATTGGCAAGCTCTCCGTTTTTACATAACTTGCCGGAAGGTGCGCGAGTCGATAAAAGAATAAAACCGCCAGTACCGCAAACGTAACTCTGCCAAGAACGCGGAGATGTTGTATGATGAAATCTTTGAAGAGCAAGGACAACTGCCACGCGAGTGGCACTGAAATCATAAGCGCCCAAAAAGACCGATGCCGGACGGAGATAAACGGCATCCAAGAAGCGCCGAGCGCCAACACGAGCCAGATGAGATCACGGCTCTGTTTTTTAATGCCCAGTCGATACGCCAGAAAAACAGCCGCGCCAATCATGACCGCGATGACAATTTTAATGTCAAAGCCGCTCCAAAACTCCACGATCGATCTCCATTCAACAATATTAAGCATTTGTATAACCGGCAATATCTCAAGATAATAGGCGTGCGCGCGATACGCGTTGGGATTGAAAAGCGACAAAACAGCCGCAGCCAAAAACCCCGCAATAAGATAGCGCGCGAATCCCCTTTCCTTCTTTTTCTTTAACAGGGCGGCTGCCGCGTAGACGCCAAACACCGAGAGTCCCAGTATTACGCTTGCATTCATATTTGCCCACAACCACACTGCTCCGACTGAAAACGCCAGATACTTTTTTTGACGCGAAGACTGATACTGCTCAAGGAAATACAAAAGCAGCGCCAGAGCCAGAAAAGCAAAGACCTGCGGCCTTGCGTTCCAAAAACGAAAACCGACAAACCCTACCGCAAGAAACACAAGTACGGCCACATGAATGTCCGCTCCTTTAAGCAGTGCGGTCTTAAGCAAAAAATAATGAGCCGCCGCCGACAACAAAGCAACACACGCAAGAAGGGCCCAGAATCCCCCGAGAGCATACACTCCATAAAAGATCAGTTCGGCAAGCCACTCATGCGTAATCCATCGCGCTCCTAAGGCAGAATAAGAAAACAGGTCATATTGGGGCACGTGTTTCGTCTCCCAAATAATCTCCCCGGTTTTTAAATGATAAAAAATGTCGGACCCTCCTATCCGATTGAACGAATACAAGAAGATAACCGCAAGGAAGAAGAGTAACAATAGTTTTTTCTGTACATCAAGGCTCATTCGTTTATACTGACGCATCCTTAAAAAATATCAAATGCGCTATTGTGGCTAGGGGACTTACCCCGCACCAGAAAGCCCCGGGCTCTTGTCTGGGGACGAAAGTGCCCAGCCCGAAGGGCTTTCGGTGCGGGGTTTTGCTCCGCACCGAATCGAAAGAAGCCGCCGACTCCCGTCGGCGGAGCTTCACTTTGGTTATTGCCGCAGAAATGAAAAACCGCGCGAATTATCACGCGGTGCGATGACTCTAAGGATCTTCTGCCAAACCAGTAATTGTCATTTGATCAAGGCGCTCTAACACGTCCAACACAATTCCGCCCGTCAATGCCTCATTACCCGTATCGCTGGTCGTATAGAACGTGTCGTCGCTTAAATCTAGCCGGATTGTAATCTTGTACTCGTCTTTTAAATTTGGCGGACGCTCATCCTTGCCCTTGCCCCTTTGCGCGAGCAAAAATGTTTCAAGCAGTTCGGGAAGCGCACTCTCTTTTGCATTTGTCCGTATGACCGTCTTCTCCGGATTATTGATGTCGTAATTGATCTCAATGACAACGTCCGCTCCGGGCATTGGCGACACTCCTTTTCTTTTTATCTATGATCCAATGTCCAAACTAGCATTTACGGCAAGCGCCGTCAATGACGCTTCTTAGGGCTTGTAAATAAATAACCTTTGCAGATTCGGTTACAGATTTGCCCCAGATTCGGTTTTTCCGATTGAGCGGAATCTGAAGCGTAGCAGCGCTACGGTGAAGATTCTGCGATTGAGGAAAAGCCGAAAATGGGGTGAAGATGGAAGCGAGATGGGAAGGTTATTTATTTACAAGCCCTTAGCATATCGAGAACGGCGCCGGTCAGTCCTTCATCGATGCAGGACTAGAAACTCTTTGGCACTTCGAACATACATGGGTACCGCGCCCGCCGACGACGATACGGCCAATGGGACGGCTGCATCGAACACACGGCTGGCCCTTTCGGTCATAAACCCTAAGCCGCAAAGCAGAACGCCCCTCTGTACCATCCGGCATGATCCAATTCCGAACGGTATTTCCTTCCGCGGCAAGAATGCATCGGATGACCTTTTTCATACAGGCGTACAACCGCTCGATGTCCGAGTACACGAGAAATTCCGCGGGATGTCGCGGATGAAGCTTGGCCTCCCACAACATTTCGTCAACGATAATATTTCCGAGGCCGGCTATAAAATCCTGACGCAAGAGGAAGGGCTTCAGCATCCCGCGGTGCTTTGTAATCCGATTACGGAATTCGGATGGGGTTATCGAGGCCGCATCCGGCCCAAGGGTGCGCAAGTATCGCTCGTCATTCATCTCCTCCGGCGTGCCATACCAAACTACGCCAAATTTACGCGGATCGGAGAACCACAATTCTTCTCCGCTCGTAAATCTCCAATTGAAATGCACGTGCTTACGATCGGTATGCAAGCGGAGTTTATCCGAAAAACCCCACAAAAGAGACCCGGACATCCGAAGGTGCAAGGCGAATGAACGTTTCGACGACGAGGAAGTTTCCATGAAAAGAACCTTGCCGCGCCTTTTAAGACGCGCGATTTTTCTGCCGCGGATTTCCCTTTTTATTGCCGGCAGTTTCAAAACGCTCTTTAATCCACGCGGCCAATCGGTTGAAAAATCCAAGATACTTTTGCCGACGATCATCGGCTTGAGCACTCTCATCGTAAGTTCTACTTCAGTAAGTTCGGGCATATCCTTATTCAATCTCAAATACCTTTTGCTTTGACGAAAATCCGGATAGTAGTCGAACCCGCGAACGGCTTATGCCAAAATAACCGGCAAGCGCTTTTGCAATCGCTTCATTTGCTCGTCCGCCAACCGGCGGCTCTTTCACTACGACCATAAAATGGGTGTCATCAATTTTTTCCACTTTTTCCTTTTTTGCCCGCGGTTTTGCGATTACAGACAACTTCATAAATACCCTATTCCAAAAGACATCCTTACATTCTCAAGTTTATAAGTATGTTTATCGTTTGTAAATCTGTTACTACGTTCGCTGGAAGGATTTCAAATCAGTAATGACGCCATCCCTTTAGGGCGCTACTCCATCATCGTGGACGACGTCGAAGATCCTGAGCATAACGAAGGGTTAGGGCCTTATCTTATGACGGTATTAAAAAACCGCCGGCGCGCATAGAACCGGCAGTCGAGTATACTAATCCGCAACTTCTCTCATAGAAACGAGGCGGCTTTGCCTCCGAAAATCAAAATCTTTAAAATTCCAGCGCCACTGCTCTTGGTACTGCATGACATATTTCTTGCCTTCGTAGATACCACCATGGCGAGAGTGCGCAATCAAGTAAAGTGTTCTTCCAGAAATTTCTTCAAACACTACTGTATGCTCAGTTACGCTGTAAAGCATTGAACCATCTTGCCACCTGATATCCCCTCTCTCGACAACATGACCCGGAAGGGTTGTAATGATCGGGCTGTTAGGAGGTGCTTGTAGCCACGCGCTTCCATAAACCAATAGGCAAGCTATTGCTATGGCTAGTGCGACGACGTTAAATTTCTTCATCTCATCCTCCTGGTCACTGTCAATTTCTTGGGACTAAAAATATCTTAGCAAAATCCTACTGCTTGTCAAATTTTTGCTCCGTGCTGTGAACAATGCCGCAGACCCTGAATCGCATTGAAGGACTTGAACCGTCGTTCGACAACAACAGGGGTTTATTTGCATATCAAATTTGAGACCGGGTCGGTGAAACAAAAAAAACCGCAGTAGTAACTGCGGCAACAATCAAGAATTTGAAACGACCAAAAGATCTAAAATTCGTTTTTCGGTTCTAAACCTAACTTCCAGGACAAATTTCCCTAACTTCTTTTTTTGCTGCTTCCTCTATACGAAGATCGCTCACGATATCTTTCAGTCTTTCGTCCGCTCTTCTTTCAACGGAGCAAACAGCATTCCCAATACTATCATTAAATCTTTTATTGGCCGCTTCCCAGAGCTTACGGACAAAATCATTTTCTAATATCCGGACGCTGTCTACCGTTCTAACTTCACGAGTTCTCTTTAAAAATCTGCGAACCGCTTCGACCTTATAGGTCGTAACCTTCAAAACCGGACCCAAAACAAGATGGGCCATATCCGGTCTCAAAAAAATCTCACAGTGCAAAGAGCCGCAAACAGTCAGATAGGAAGGCCAAAAGATGGTTTTACCACAAGGATCTTTGTAGTCAACAGCCGAATACACCCAGTGTATTTGCTTCTCTTCCGTAAGCCGAACAAGAGTTTCTATCAAATCCTCAGCTGGATTTTTTGTGAAACTATCCACTCGTTTTCCTTTTCGTTTTCCGGTGCAAGAGGTTCTTCAAGCATCCTAACAACAAAACTGGTGCGAGGTCAAACTTTTACTCCGTATCATAGAAGACGTTACTTGTCCTGAGCTTGTCGAAGGAGAACCATTTTCTCCGCCAAAGTGAGATACAGTACTGTACCTCCCAAAGGCGGATCGGTCTCTCGTTCAGGGCCCGAAACACCCTTCAGGTCATTCAGACTCTGAGGGGTCTTCAAACTCGATGAGGTCGAATGACTGGCCGAGAGAGACAAAATGAGTATATTTATATTCCAAACTTACGACCATACGGTAATCGATAAAGTATGGCGCCAGCCGAGTATATTTCTTCCGCTCCATCAACAAATTTATAAATCATGGAGGGTTCCAAAAAATATTTTTACGTCTTTCTGATCCCACAAATGGCGGTCTCTTTCATAATGTTTATATTTAGGGTAACCAGCAAAGACACTCATGCCACTAGGACTGCCGCCATAGTGTATCCTGCTGATATACAATGTGATCGCGGTCAGTTTTTCGGCGCGCGTTTTCGCCGCTCTTAATCTTTCAATCGAAACTCGAAGTACATCGGCTAAAAAACCGCCCGCAATTTCAGCATTCTGAAGGATATAGCCAATTATTTCGTCGGCCTTCTTTTCTGTTTCTTTCTGGAGATAAGCGCATCGATGACTGAATTCACCGAACTTGAGCTCTCTTTGCATCATAAGATGAAGTTCCACTAAATCGAAGGCGGTTTTGCGATCCGGGCGCTCGTCTTTCCATTTTTCCGAATTACGTTTTACTTCCGCAATCCACGAGATTTTATCTGGGGGTAATTTCAATTCAGCAATACAGGGGATTGCCTCGACGACGTAACTTTCGGGAGATAGGGTCTCTTTAACCATCTCTTTTGCTCGTTCAAATATATTCATGGGATGTTTATCAGACCCAATTTGTCTTCGTCTACGAGGCGGTTTACCCAGCCGCCCCTCTCTAAATCCCAAGCACCCCAAGCGGTGCTATCGCCGAAAACACAAATAGTTGCCATTAAACGCATTTTAGCAAAATTTACCCCGCCCCACTACTCGTCGTTTATCTCCTCGAGTCTGAACCTCGGAGTCGAAGACCTGAATCCACCTAAGGACTATTGTTTGAAGCAAAAAACTCCTGTTTGAGGAGTTCTTTGTGGGAGTAGTTCGACTGGCTCACTATAAATAGCAAGCGAGAGGAATGGTTCGTTTGTACTCCGATTACGCTCGGCTGACTTTTGTGGCGCTAAGCCCCTTTGGACCTTCGGTTACTTCAAAAGTAACCTTGTCGCCTACTTTGAGGTCGCTATACTGCACGCCCTGTAGCTCGTTAGAGTGGAAAAAAAGGTCTTTTTCTCCTTCGCGCGCAATGAAACCGAATCCCCGATCCGTTAGTCGAGCAATTGTTCCTTCATTCATTGTTGGAATGTTTACTCTGGATAGTCCTCAAATCGTGTATTGTAGAACAAAGCCCGACTCCGCTTCTCCCACAACTCTGACTTGATAGAATAACATTAGCATGCCTCAAATAGAATGTAAAGGTACTGACCCCCCCCCCCCCGAACATTTCGTAGGTCATATATCCCCTTCGGATTTCAATCGCTGCGGGTACCGAGAAAAGTATAGATGCGTAAGTTATTAAGTCAATATCTGTATAATCAAGTTATTTTTTAAGATACGGCCCAACGCGTTTAAGCGACACGGCGTTCGTGGCAACGATTATTGAAGAGGCAGACATCAAAAGCGCAGACATCTCCGGCCGCAAGGACCACCCGAGCGAGCTATAAAAAACTCCGGCGGCGACGGGAATAGAAAGCACATTGTAAATCGCGGCCCAAAAGAGATTCTGCTTCATTTTGATTACCGTCGCTTTGCTTAAACGAATCGCCGCAACAATATCGTACGGATCGGACTTCATAAGAACTATGTTGCCCGTCTCGATGGCGACATCGGTGCCTGCGCCGATGGCAATACCGATATCTGCTTGGGCAAGAGCTGGGGCATCGTTGATGCCATCGCCAACCATAGCCACAAACTTCCCTTCGCCTTGCAGTTTCTTGACCCACTTTGCTTTGTCAGCCGGCAGAACTTCGGCAAACACGCGATCAATGCCAAGTTGATTGGCAATTGCCTCGGCGGTGCGTTGGTTGTCGCCGGTAATCATGATAATCTCGATGCCCATTTTCTTAAGCTCAGCGACGGCGCGTTTTGAATTTTCTCGAGGCGTATCCGCAACCGCAATGACGCCGATTACTTCCTGATCTAAAGCCAGGGGCATCGCTGTTTTGCCCTCGCTTTGAAGCTGCTCTATTTTTTGCCGCACCTCATAACTTACTGGTACCCCGTGAAGCTCCATGAGCCGCTGATTTCCAAAAAGCACAAGGTGTCCCTTGCTATCTATTTCTCCTTTCAAACCGAATCCTGTCCCCGCCTTAAATTCATCAATATCCGGCTCGGTCACTTGCAATATTTCCGCTTCTTTCTGAACCGCGGCATCAAAGAAGCGCAAGAAACTCTTTCCGAAACCGGCTGCAGGGCCTACGATAAATCCTTTCACGCCGTGGCCGACAACTGCCTCGAATTTCGACACAGTAAACAGCTCTATCCCGTCTTTCGATGCTTTCTCAACAATCGTTTTTGCAAGCGGATGTTCGGAATATTTTTCAATGGACGCAGCAATCTGAAGAATGCTTGTCTGAACTTCCGACTGCTCTGATTCAATAAGGGAGACGATGTCGGTAACTTCCGGCCGGCCCTTGGTGAGCGTTCCTGTTTTATCAAGAATCATGGCGTTAATTTTGGAGGTTTTCTCAAGAGTTGCCGCGTCTTTAATAAGAATATTGTACTTAGCGCCAAGGCCGGTTCCTACTGCAACTGCAGTCGGCGTGGCAAGTCCCAGAGCATCCGGGCAAGCGATGACTACCGTTGAGACGGCAAAGGTAAGGGCGGTAATGAGTCCCGCTCCGGCAAGGACATACCATCCAAAGAACGCCGCGACTCCGGAGCCGATTGCTACAATAACCAAAACAGACGCGGCTTTATCGGCAATGCGCTGGCCGGGAGCTTTAGAATTCTGGGCAGTTTCTACCATCTTGATAATCTGCGCAAGAACGGTCTCGCTACCAACCCTTGTTGCTTTGAATTTGATCGAACCTTGCTGATTGATCGACCCGCCGACCACCTGACTGCCGATTCTTTTATGAACCGGCAGCGACTCGCCGGTTACGAGCGCCTCGTCGATATAGGTTTCGCCTTCTATGACTTCGCCGTCTACCGGGATTTTGTTGCCTGGTCGAATAACTACCATATCGTCCTTTATTACTTCGGCGCTCGTGATAGTTATCTCATTCCCATTGCGAATAACATTTGCTTGTGGGGGCACCAAATCAAAGAGGGCGCGGAGCGCTTCCGAGGTGCCACGGCGGGAACGCATCTCCATCCAGTGACCGAAGAGCACAAAAGTCACGAGCAGTGCCGCAGCCTCATAAAATGTTTCGCTTCCCGGCCTCACTACCGTAAGCAGAACGCTGAAAAGGTAGGCGGCCAGAACGCCAGTGGCGATCAACACGGCCATGTTAAGTTGTTTAGCCCTAAGCGAATAGTAGGTACCCGTAATGAAAATAGAACCTGTCCAAAAAACTATTGGCGTTGTAAGGATGAAAAGAAGCCAATTGATGGGGATCGGGGAAGGAAGCTGTAATCCAAAAAGATTTACTGCCACGGGCGAGTAAAAGAAAATGGGAATGGAAAGGATAAGCGAAACCAGGAATCGCCGGCGCATATCTCGTTCCATTCCTTTCGCAACTCGCGGATCGGTCATTACCGCCTCATGATCCTTATGGCTCATTGCCGATATTTCGGGGCCGGGATGAGTTTCAGATTTCGTGCTTCGAATTTCGGATTTAACCAATTCCATGCCGCATCCAGGGCAACGGCCCGGCGTCAATTGACGAATCTCTGGATGCATGGGGCAAGTATAGTAGATTTCACCGTCCGATGGCACGGTAATACTCGCTTTCTTATCGTGTTCTGCGTGGCAACAAGAATGTTCTAAATTAAATTCAAATTGTTTCGCTTCCATTCCACAGCCGCAGTTGACGGTTAATTTTTCCGCAGAGCAGCAAAGACATTGCTTACCGCAAGTACAATCCGGTTTTTGCTCCCAGGTTTTATTTATTATGCGATGATTATGAACCATGATTTTTCAGAAATAAATAGTAATGAATTAATAATGACAAGCGGCCAAAGGCCATAATCATTAGCCATGTTGAGTCAGTGGCAGCATCCGCCGTGTTTTTTACGTTCCTTGTGCTCGCTATCGACATCCTGAACGCCATCTTGTGTTCGTAGATCATCTTTTGATTCGTTGGGATCATCACTATGCGAGCGATGCCCCCGAAGCATTATCCAAAAGTGAGCTATTACGAACACACCAATAAGGATCGGCCAGAAATAGCCTGCTGAAAATAATTTACCTCCGGCAAATAATAGGATTATGAACGGCAGGACGCAAAGAAGCATCATCCACAGTATTGAAGAATTGTTTTTACCGTTGTGATTGTGCATGAACGATTGATAATTAACAAACTTGATAAAATTATTTTTCGGTCTTGACCAGACTTGTGTTATGCATCCAGACCATATACCAAGCGAATATCCAGGCGAATACGAACATATAAATGACTCCGAGCGCAAAACTTCCGAAGCTAATCCACGTAAAGCCGGGGAATGTTTCAAAAATCGTGTGGTGAAGCTCTATGCCCCTAGCGCTTCGAAGCGGTAGGAATCCGCCCAGCACACAAAGAACGTATGCTGCCTCAGCACCCAAAACACAAAGCCAACCGTATCGTTTTAATTGAAGCATAGTAGTAAATAGTTAATATCTTTTATTAACGACCTTTAACTAATTTTTACGTCCTAGTGATGCAGTTAATAATAATTCCACGGCTATTTTCTTTTTGAGAGGCGATAAATAGACAGGATTTCATTTATTGCCTTGGGCGCATCGCCGGTTCGCATTTGTTTCACCACATGAACATAAAAATGATTTTTCAAAATCAAATCCTCGAAGCTTGTTAGAGCTTCTTTAATCGCCAGCGATTGATGGAGGACATCGATGCAATATCTATCCTCTTCGACCATTTTCTCCAGGCCCTGTATCTGGCCGGCGGCTATTCGCAACCTGCGAATAGCCCGCTGCTTCTCCTTATTGGATTTGTACTTCATAGACACAGTATACCCCTATGGGGTGTGCTATGTCAAGGCGACCCCGTAAACAATGTTACTTGTGGTGAGCGAAGTCGAACCAGAACCATTTTCCCCACCAAGGAGAGGTACAGTACTGTACCTCCCAAAGGCGGATCGGTCTCTCGTTCAGGGCCTGAGACACCCTTCAGGTCATTCAGACTCTGAGGGATCTTCAAACTCGATGAGGTCGAATGACTGGCCGAGAAAGGCAAAAAAAAGACCGCCTATTGACGGCTTGCGTAAAAACCATACTGATCAGCCTCTGCCTTCATCTTTCGTATATCCATTGCGGATTCTGCTCTTTCCGGGCAATTAGACCTGTACCGACCATATTGGTCAGACTCTGCCTTCATTCGTCTGACGCCCAGTTCAACTTCTGCTCTTGCGGCGCAACCAACTCCTATCCAATATTCTCTGAAAAAGTTTTTTATTGCCTCAAAAAAATCTCTTAGCTTTCTCATGGTATTTCTCCTCCTTATAAATAACTAATACATATAGTAGCGTTTTCGTGCTATTTGTCAAGGCACTGTATGATGCCACCCACTTTTGGATTCCACGGGTACATGAGGAATATTTTGACCTTGTAACGATAGCATAAATTGGACGGGAGA
>Ga0155700_125_pt1 | contig 51155 bp, 39 predicted proteins | sample RifCSPlowO2_01_FD_107357 | JGI IMG/M metagenome (GOLD analysis project Ga0155700, IMG submission 107357) | Parcubacteria group bacterium RIFCSPLOWO2_01_FULL_48_18 | reverse complement strand
GCGTAAGACGCTTGGCAAAATTGAGTGCTCGAACCATGCCAAAACGGCCTCAAAAACCGCCAAAAGCTCTTTGCTTTTTGGCATGATACTGATGCACTTTCGGAGTTGTGAGTAGATATGGAGTAAAGGCTCGGTGAGGGCGTACTAATATGAAGGGAAGATTTTTGAGAGATATAATAATCGGATCGCTTTTTGCCGCGGTTTTTTTGTTTTTTTTCCTGCCTAAACTTAATGCGGCTAAGATATTTTCTCTCCGTCCGCCGACCGTCGAAGAAATTACGAAAGCAGTAACCGCGGCTTCGAAGAAAACCGGGGTGCGCGCCGCCCTGCTGTACGGCCTCTTGGGGCAAGAAACCGGATTCGGAAGGAATTTGGGGAAAACCGATGCGCAGTGGGGGGCGCTGTGCGCGAATCGCAATACCCAAGATTGCCGCAACTGGAAACGCCACGACTGCAAAAAAGAATATATCAATGCGCGATTTTTCGATGACATTTTGAAGCGATTAGGGTTTGTCGATGAACGAGGAAATGCCGACAAGGGCAATATCCCGATTTCTTCAACGTGCGCGATGGGGTTTACCCAGTTTGAGCCGAATACATGGTGGTTGCTTCTTCGGGGAAAGGGTGAATCCGTCAAAAATCCGTGGGATTTGAATGACGCAGTGTTAATGGCGGCGTATTATTTAGAAGAACTCGGCGCTGACGGCTCTGAAGCGTTGGGCCGAGCCGACGTGATCGGGAAAAAAGACAGAATCGCGCTCCAGAAATATTACTGCGGTGGAGCAAGTTATTTCAGGCGTGAATGCGTGGAGTATGCCTTGAGCGTTGAAAGCAAGAGCAAGACGGCATCAAGCGATTTGTTAAGACTTGATCTCGAAAATCAGCTGGAACTGCTTCGGCGCCAGCAGCAACCAGCGCCGCGATTTCAGTTTATGCCGCCGCCCCCTCGACAAGCCGCGCCTCAACCGCAAGATCTTCCGCCGGCCACTCGCGGCCAAAACATATATGCCGCCGTCCGCGACGGCGCGCATATGTATCTTGTGGGGCGTGACAGCGGCAATCGCTGGAGAATAGAAAAACGTTCTCTTACAAACGGGGTGTTGGAAAAAGTGTTTGGCATTGACGGCGTTGTAACCGCGGACGGCTATCTCTTCAGTCCTCCTGACGATATGTCAATTGCAGTTGATGCGGCCTCCATCTACGTTGTCGGAAGCGACAATAGCCCTACGCATAAATGGCGCACTGAGAAGCGATCCATTGCCACCGGCGAACGGGATGGCAATTTCGGCAATAAAGGGGCTATCACCGGAGACGAAAAAACCATGATACCAAAGGCAATGACGATTGATTCGACCTTCATATATATTGCCGGTTATGACAGTTATTTTAATTGGCGCATTGAAAAACGGCTGCTTCTAAACGGTATGCCTGATTTTTCATTTGGCGCAGGCGGATCGGTTGTGTCAGATGCGACCGTGCGATATCCTCAGGATGCAAATATCGATTTTGCAATCATTGTCGACGGTCCTTACCTGTATATTGGAGGAAGTGATTATGGCACGCCATGGCGTATTGAAAAGCGGTTTGCATCAACCGGCGTGCTGGATCAAGGTTTTGGTAAGAGCGGCATTGTTCGCGAAGCAGACCCTTTGAATGTAGATTTTGGGGCCGGATCATCGATTCATGCGATGGCGATACATTCCGGAAATCTCTTCGCCGTCGGAGGCGCGAATAACAGCTGGCGGATCGAGAAGCGCTATGCGGCAGATGGCGGACTTGACCCTGCATTCGGAAAAGGCGGCGTTATTGCGACTGAAACAGGAGAAGCCAATGCGGCAGATGCCATTAGCTTTGATTCTAACCATTTTTATATCGGCGGCAGCTCCAATACAAGCGCGCGCAGCCGCATTGAGAAGCGAACGCTCGCGACCGGCGCTTTTGATACCAAATTTGGAAGACGCGGTATTGTTGAATCTTCTATCGCCGCTCCTAATATCCTTTTTTCGGATTTAGCCGGTATCTATGTCGGTGGCAGCAAGTTGACGGATGCGTGGATTATTGAAAAACGGTCTCTCGTAACCGGCGCCGTTGACGCGGCATTTGGAAGCGGCGCCGCGGTTGGCGCTGGCGCGACCTCTTCGCCGGTTTCCCGGTTACCTTCTCCCGACGCGCTTGCGCCGTTTTCTCCTCTTCCCGTGCTCTCTCCTACTTCTCCTCTTTCGCCGTTCAACCCCCAATCTCCTTTGTCTCCGTTAGCGCCGATCCTTCCGTTTTCTCCGACAGCCACATCAGCAGGTTCTCAGCCGGTCCCATCTTCTTTTTTGCCGCCGACCTTTGTTTCTGAGCCGCCCGTTATTACTACTACCAGTACGCCCAGCGGCATTATCGCAAACGTCTACCGCAAAGCGCTTTCCGCTACCGGTAAATATCCTCCCTTTACATGGAGCATTGCTTCGGGAACATTGCCTGACGGTTTGACTCTTGACGAGTCGACAGGAGTTATTTCCGGCACGCCGGTAAGCGCAGGAACATTTTCTTTTGCGGTGACGGTTACCGACAATATTGGCAGTGAGAGAACAAGCTCTTTTACCATTGATATGAGAGAACCGATGACGATCGCGACGGTGCTGTTTCCGCCGGGCACCGTAGGAAGTCCTTACGGATTCGTGCTTGCCGCGCGAGGGGGAATGTCGCCGTATGTGTGGGAACTTGAAACCGGAGCGTTGCCAGAGGGATTGCGCTTTTATTCCCCATTTAGTTCTGTCACCGAAATATCAGGTACTCCGACGCGCTCCGGCATATCTGATTTTAGCCTCAGGGTTAAAGATGCGGCCGGCGCCAGCGAGACAAAAACAGTTGCGATTGAAATACGCGCACTTCCGCTCGTGATTGAAGCCGCATTGCTTCCTGACGGAACCAGCGGTATTTTATACGGGGCCGTTCTTTCCGGAAGCGGGGGAGTGCCGGCTTATACTTGGGGTATTAGTTCCGGCAACCTGCCGCAGGGATTGTCGGTAAGCCCTTCCGGAGTTATTTCAGGAATTCCAGTAGTTTCCGGAACATTCAGTTTTGTCCTGCAGCTGACTGACAGCCGGTCTACGGCAAGCACAAGAGCTCTCTCTCTTTCCATATATGATCCGTTGGTCATCACGACGGCTCAACTTTTCAATGCGACCTCCGGTAGCGCGTATAGTGCCGTGCTTGCTGCAAGCGGGGGAGTGGGGCCGTACACATGGGATGTTGCCTCCGGTTCTTTGCCTTTAGGGTTGTCTTTGGAGGCGTCACTGGGAGTCATTTCAGGAATTCCGTCTGCGAGCACTACCGCGACGTTTATAGTCAGGATAAGCGACGCGAAAGGAAGAACGAATGAGAAAACATTCGGCATAACCGTTCAAGACGCTCTTTCGCCTTGAGCTTTTCGTTTCTCGTTTGCAAGTCCCGCTGATTTTGACATTTTTCTTTCCCTGCTTCATACTCAAAATAGATCGTTGATAGGGAGAAAGGCTGTATGGACAGAAAACGGGCTTCGCTGTTTCGTATAATCGTCAATCTTCTGTTCTGGGTGCTTATCGGAGCAGCGATAGCTCAATTTGTAATACCTGCAGGAAAAAATGAGGAGCAAAAAGAACCGGCCCTTGAAGTTAAAACCCTCCAGCCGTACTATCAGGCGCTTACCGACAAGCGCGTAACGCAGCTAATCTTGAAAGAAAAATACGATGGCGGTTATGAGATGCAGTGGCATGAGACCGGCGGAAAACAGGGAAGAATTCTCTACGTGCCGAAAGAAATAGGGGTTGCCATATATAACCAGACAGTTGCCGCAGGCGTCACGGATATTGAAACTCAAAAATTGCCGCCGTCGCGTTTCTCGATTATGTTATCGTATCTGCCGTGGCTGCTTTTCTTTGCCCTGGTGTTTTTCATGCTTAGATTAGTCGGCGGACAACAACAGGCGAGAATGAATCAATTCTTGAAGAAAGGAATACGCGTTCAGGCCGGAGCCGAAATCCCGAAAGTGACGTTTCAAGATGTGGCAGGATGCGAAGAGGCAAAAGAGGAACTTCAAGAGGTAATCGCATTCCTTAAAGATCCTGCCAAATTCAGCCGCCTTGGCGGTCGAGTTCCCAAGGGCGTTTTGTTGGTAGGGCCTCCGGGTACTGGCAAAACCTTGCTTGCAAGGGCCGTGGCCGGAGAAGCGGGGCGACAGTTCTTTTACATGTCCGGCTCTGACTTCGTGGAAATGTATGTCGGCGTCGGCGCTTCTCGCGTGCGCGATTTGTTTGAGCAAGGGAAAGCCCACCCCCCCAGCATTATCTTTATTGATGAAATTGACGCGGTCGGTCGGCATCGCGGGGCAGGGCTTGGCGGCGGACACGATGAACGCGAGCAGACGCTTAATCAGCTGCTCGTCGAAATGGATGGATTCGAGTCTAACGAAGGGGTCATCCTGATCGCGGCGACGAACCGGCCGGATATTCTTGATCCGGCATTGCTGCGGCCCGGAAGATTTGACCGGCAAGTTGTGGTTGATATGCCGGATGTTAATGGCAGAGAACAGATTCTTCGCGTGCACGCCCGAAAAATTCCTCTTGCCGAGGATACGGATCTGAAAAGGATCGCAAGGGGTACGCCAGGCCTTGCGGGTGCAGAACTGGCCAATATCATAAACGAAGCCGCGATCTTGGCTGTTAGGCGCAACAAGGATAAAGTTGATACGAAAGACCTGGAAGACGCAAAAGATAAAGTCATGCTCGGTCCTGAACGAAAGAGCATGGTCCTTTCCGGAGAGGAAAAGCGTCTTACTGCATATCACGAGGCAGGACACGCTATAGTGAGTATTAAAATTCCCGGCCTTGACCCTATTCATAAGGTAACGATTATTCCCCGCGGACGCGCGCTCGGGCTCACGTTTTCTTTGCCGGAAGAAGACCGCCATAATTATACGAAAGAATTCATTCTCGGCCGTCTTGCCATGGCATACGGCGGGAGGATCGCGGAAGAGATGGTATTCGGCTCCGGGAAAGTAACGACGGGTGCTTCACAGGACATCCAGCAGGCAACCGAGCTTGCCCGGCGAATGGTAACGCAATTCGGCATGAGCGAGCGAATCGGTCCGATTGCCGTCGGCGATAAAGAGCAAGAGATTTTTCTCGGCCGCGAAATTACTCAGCGTAATCAAGTGTCCGAACGGCTGGCAGAGGACGTTGATACAGAAGTACAGAAGATTTTGAACGAAGCATATAGCCGAGCGAAGGCGGTTCTTGAGGAGAACAGAGATTTACTTGACCGAATGGCGAGTGCGCTTCTCGAATGGGAAACGCTGGGCCGCGAGGATGTGGAACTTCTTGTCGCAGGAAAGCCGCTCGCACCGAGAGTATAGTTATTGTTTCGTCCGCATGAATGCGGTTACGAAACAATACCTTTTTGAGCCTGAGGGCTCTCAGAGCCTGAACGGCCTGAGCGATCCCGAGAGTATCGAGGGAGAGTCGAAGGGTTTCTTTATGCATCTGGCATGTGTGTTATGTATACCCCCTGTTTTTTGGGGGTTTTGTTTCAAATCTTTAAGCAGAGCCGTTTTTTACCCCGCACCAGAAAGCCCCAGACTCCTGTCTGGGGATGAAGGTGCTAAGCCCGAAGGGCTTTCGGTGCGGGGTTTCGCTCCGCGCCGAATCGAAAGAAGCCGCCGACTCCTGTCGGCGGAGCTTCACTTATCCACATGCACGCTGCGGTGTCTTATCACATTTGGTATAATAAGAAGCAATGAAAATGATATTGAGTATACGCTACGCGCGGTCTGGTTTTGCGGCAATCGTGCCGATTATTTTGGTATTGATCGTAATTGCGATAGTCGGAGTCGGCGGCTGGACACAGCGTAATGTCATTACGTTCTATCTGAATCCGGAGGAAAAGGTGGATGCAGCGTTTGAGAATTTATTTAAATCGACAACGCTTCATACGCGGCTGGCATTCGAAACAGAAATTCCAAAACCCTCGCAACCGCTTGGGGGTCCCTCGTTTGATGACTATGGGCGCCAGCAAATGCAAATGCAAGGGCCTCTCGGTCTTTTTGCCGCTGGCGGAAAGCTTTTGGTTGCAGTGGAGGGAGATTTTGATCGCACGGACCCGAAAAATATAAAGTCACAAGCAACCCTCCATTTTACTGCGACCGGAGAAGAAGGTTCAATGACCGTGAAAGGCGAGGTAAAGAATCTTGGAGATGCGCTGTATGCGAGAGTTACCGACGTGCCGCCGATACTGCCAGCAGAGGCGTTTCAATATGTAGGACCGTGGTGGAGTTTTGATGTGAAGAAAATCCGCGAGGCGCAAGAAAAACAATTGGAAGTGATGAAGAAGCAGTTTGACTTACTCCCGACTGACCAGAGGCAACAGGCTGAACAATATCTCACCCCCCAACAGCCGCGGAGCGTGTATTCAACGCAGACTCAGCAATTTCAGGAAATAGCGGGGAAGGTTTCCGAACTTATTGCGAAGACCAAGTTCTTTACCGGTGTTGAAAAAATCGGCGCGGAAGACATTGACGGCGTTTCTACATATCATGTGAAGCGAATGGTGAATAAACAAGCATTGGTGGATTTCTTGGTTGGATGGGTCGAGTTGGCCTCAGATTATTCAAACTTGATCATGCCCGGAGCTTCAGCGAATAAGCCGGATGTGAGCTCGATTCGCTCGGAGGCGGAAAAAGCAGTGGGGAAACTTCCGGAAGTTTCGGTGCATCTGTGGGTAGGGACTAAAGACAGCAATCTCTATCAAATTCAGCCGGACCTCACTGCCTTGCTTAAAGACAAACCGGTTAAAAATTTCACGCTCACCCTTACGTTCAGCAAGCATAATCAGCCGATCGCGATTGATGCTCCAGCCGATGCCAAAGAGTTTGATCTTTCTCCGTTTCTCGGCGGATTTGGTCTGCCGTTTTCGTCGGTTCCTCGCCAAACGCCGGAAGTATATCGATAGGAATTTCCTTCCTATGAGGAACCTTTGGCGCCATAATGCATAGGTCGCTTGGATTCGCAATAGCATACCCATGAAAAAGCTGTTCGTCGTTTCAGGCAGTTTGCTTGCAGCACCTATTTTTTTATTTAGCGGCATTTCTACGGCAGATGCCGCTTTTCTTTCTTTACTCGGACCCCAGCCGGCAGAATGCGTTTCGAGAGGAACGAGTATTACGTTACTTTGGAATACCGATATAAGCGGCATAGACAAGTTTTCTCTGGAATATACTGCTGATGGCACCAATTATTCCAAAATTGCCGAAAATCTTCCCGGAACGAACACGGGTTACAGCTGGGTTGCGCCGAATACTGAGTCAAGCCGGGTGCGCGTGAAACTCATTGCCCGGAATGCGTCCGGCGAGATTCTCGGAGAAGACGTCTCTGATCAGGATTTCACCATTAAAGCAGATTGCGGCGCAAGCGACACGAAGCCGCCCACGTTTAGCGGGGTATCCGCCTGGCCGATTTTTTTGACCGGAGCGCAGATTGGCTGGACTACCAACGAGCCCGCAATTTCGAAAGTTGAATTCGGGCTCCAGCCGTCGGCTTATACGCAAGAAGTTTACCAGTATGCTTCTCCATGGACCGCTGCGTACGGGACAAACCATGCCATCACTCTTTCTAACCTTCTTCCGAATACAAAGTATTACTATCGGGTAATTTCCAAAGATCGCGCCGGAAACGAAGGAAACGTGAAAGAATTTGCATTCACTACGCTTTCGTACGCAAACTATGTGCAATTGGTTTATCCGAACGGCGGCGAGTGCTTTGCGCCGGGAACCAAGGTGACGGTTCGCTGGAATCAGGGAACAGACGTTGACCATATCACGCTTACGTTTCATAAGGATCGCGATACGCTGCCGCAGCCCGGTTGGTTTTTTAACAGCGGGCCAGGCCAGACTCCCTACGAACGCGGGTCGAACGCGTACTCTTGGACCGTGCCCAATGTCGAGACGAGCAAGGCCGGCATCATGGTGCACTTTTATGACGCAGACAATAAACCTTATTGGGGAATAACCGAAATTTATGACATAAACGACGATTACTTTACCATTTCAAACAACTGTCCCGGCGGCCAACCGGCGCCCACGACCGTTTCTTATGCCTCTCCTACAATGACGGTTGTGCGCGGCGCGGCAAAACTTGAAGACGGCAAGCCGGTTGATGCGTTTGTTTGGGCGTGGTCAGAAGGCGGAAGATCGCGCGCCGCGAAAGCAGGTTTTGACGGCAAATTTGAAATGGCTCTAGATCGCGGAGAGAGATGGCACATTGGCGCTGCCAGAGACATCGACGGATTTCCGTACCGCTCTTTTGAAATAGTTATTTCCGTTACTGCTCAAGCGTCAGAATCCATTGAGCTTGTTTTGAGGAAGGCGCGTACCGAACCCCTGCCCCAACCCGTGCTCGTTACAAAATCGTCTGCCGAGCAGATCGTTATTGAACTTCAGGATACCGCAAGAGTAGTGGTTCCTCCTGCCGCTGTCCCGACCAGCCCGACCATTACCGTGGAAATAACACCAACCACCGAAGCGCCTTCCCAGCGCCAGGCAAAGGTAATAAGCACTGTGTACGATATCACTCTGCAGGATCAAGCCGGCCAAAAGGTCCAGGAGTTGCAGCAAGAAATTGAAATAACCCTTCCGTACAAAGACGAAGACGTAAAAACTCATGGCGTAAAGGAAGATGATCTTGTTCCTGCTTCATACGATGAAGACGAAGGAGAATGGAAAACAATAGAAAATCACACCAAAGATAAGGAGAAAAATGAAATCAAAGCAAGGGTAAAACACCTTACCCGATTCGCTATCATTTCTGCAGCTGATATTATTCCGCCTGAAGCCCCGACCAATAAGAAAGCTGTAGCGCTTGAAGGAGGAAAGGTGAAGCTTTCGTGGACCAATCCCGCAACCGACTTCCGGCATGTAAGAATCTACCGATCGCAAACGCAGGGAAAATTCGGACAAGTTGTCTTTGACAACATAACTTCGACCGCGGTGATAGATTCAAGGCTTACTGCCGGAACAACCTATTACTATCTCATTCGTGCGGTAGATCCCGGAGGGAATGAGTCGGTAAATACGATTCAGCTTAAAGTAAATACCATACCGCCAGAAGAGCCGGAGCCTGAAATACAACCCTTGGCGACGTCTTCTATGACTACGAGCACAGAGGCGACTACCACAATTTTGCAAATTGAACCCCCAGCACTGAAACCCGAACCCGAATTAGAAATTCAACCGCCGGCCCCTGAACCGCGCCGCGGCTTTTTCTCGCGACTGTGGCAGGCGATTGTTTCTTTCTTCAAAAACCTATTTCAGAAGATATTTTGATGGTGTGGACAACTCTAAAGCTGGAACAGAGCAGTTTTGGTAAGATTGGAGAATAGATTCTTATTCGTAGCTATTTTCCTATAATTTTTCTTTGTGCAGCCACTTTCGCGATTGCCGGTGTTTCTGTTGCCGATGCGCCAAACCATTTGCCGGCGTCGACAAACGTTGAAGCGCTGTGGGCTGCCGGAGGGCATGCGCCGGGGATATGTCGGATTGCACGACCATAATTAGTTTAAGTATCCCTCAAGCAGCATTGCAAGCGTAAGCGCGTTTCGGCTGTATCAGAAAAAACCCGGAGAAGCCAGTTTTTCTCTTGCCGCAACATTTAATAATCCTTAACGCGCCGAGGTATTTTTATGAAAAAAGATAATTGGGTTGTTTTCACGATTACTTTTCTTGCTATAGGTCTTTTTGTTATTGCTCCAGTTACTCACGCAGCGATAACGACTGATGTTCAGACTCAAGAACAATTGGCGTTACTTTCGAACTACCTTACCCGGTTTCAAAAGTTGTTCTTGTCGCTTCAGAATCTTTTATCAATTCCTTCGGCGTATGCCTATCACGGATGGACTTCGGAGATTTGGGGCGGAACCTATACGAATACCAATTTGAACAGCGGGAACGTTACGATATATTTCTGTTATTCTTCGTCTCCATTGCCATCGGATTGTTCCTCCTCAAAGACGTTTCTCCAGGTGTCTACGAATAATGCGCAGTGGGCCTTGGGAAATCCCCAAACCGGTTGGTATTACCGTTTTTGGGCGGAAGCGACCAACGACATTTCGAACGTACTCAATGTGACATATAGCGCGCCGGTGAACGCGGGAAACCTGACGATCCCTGTTGTGCCTTTTTCTCCCGCCGCTGCTCCCACCGCTGCGCCCACTGTGACGATAAATGCCGTGTCGCCGAACCCGACTTCGCATACGCTGTATTGGAACGTCATAGTCGATACGAGTTTTTTCAAGCTGTACCGCCGGTTCAATGGTGGGAGCTGGGAGCTTCGCGAACCGTCGCGGATGTGGAATTTTTATATGGATCAGACGCTTGCAAACGGCACCTATGACTATTATGTTCAGGCGTGCAATACCTACGGTTGCTCGCCCAACTCCAACACGGTTACGGGAACCATAGAAGTGAGTAGCCCTCCGCCAGCTCCAGGATGGCCAGCCGGTCTTTCGTCCGTGAGAACGAACTCAACCTACAGTTATCTTTCTCGTCTTGCGCCAGACCCGGACGGCGATCAGCTTAAAATAATTTTTGACTGGGGCGATGGAACTTCTTTTGAGAGCCCATTCTATACGGTTACTGCCGGTGGTTTTGACGTCGTTGCCTCGCATGCGTGGAGTTCGGCAGGATCCTACACGGTGCGAACCAAAGCAAGAGATGTGACGGGCCGGGAATCAGGTTGGTCCACGAGCGCGTACGCGAATGTTGCCGATACCACGAATAATTCGCCGCCTGCCCCCGCGACACCGACCGGGCCTCAAAACGTAAACACGCAAACTTCATACGAGTACTCAACCTATCTTTCCCCCGATAATGATGGCGATCAAGTGCAGGCGGTTTTTGACTGGGGAGATGGTTCGACTTTCTCGTCATCGCCTTTTATTACGCCTCAAGCGGGCGGGACGGCAGTTTCGGTTTCGCACACATGGACCGCGGCAGGAACGTACTATATAAAGGCGCAAGCACGCGACAACTTCGGAGCAGGGGCAGAGTCAACATGGTCTACTCCGATGTCGGTGTCAGCTGCTGTTCCTCCTTTAACCCCTTCCGGATTTTCTGCTTCAGCCATCTCTTCCTCGCAAATTAATCTTTCCTGGAACGCTTCAATAAATAATGTAGGCTACAAGATTTATAGAAACGGCTCATTCCTTACGAATACAACTTCTAATTCTTATAGCGACACCGGTTTGTCGGCCAACACTTCTTACAGCTATACCGTTGCCGGCTATAACACTACCAGCAATGTTTCACCGCAGAGCGGTTCGGTGAGCGCGACGACGCAGGGCGCTTCCAATGTGCCGACTGCGCCTTCAAGCTTATCTGGCTATTTATACGGAGGTAATGGCGTGAGCACGAATTTCACCTGGTCGGATACATCGAGCAATGAAACCGGCTTCACCCTATATACGAGGGTGCAAGGAATTACGACGTGGCGAAGAGTAACGCAATCTGATTTTTCCGCGAATTCAACACAGATGGGCATTACCGATTACGGCATAATGCCCGGAACGTACGAATACAAACTTAATGCGGTTAATTCTTACGGTTCATCCACCGATTCCAATGTCGTTTCTGTCGCTTACGCCGCAACTACCTTCGCGGCAAGCCCCACAAACCTCACTGCCATAGCGAGCGGTTCAAATGTGAATTTGACCTGGACGGATAACGCCACGAATGAAACACATTACAGTGTCTACCAATTGGCCGCCGACGGGAGCGTTTTGGCTCAAGTAGGATTCAATCTTGCGGCCAACGCGACCTCCTGGGTCCATAGCGGAGTTGCAAACGGGACCTATAAATATAGGGTCAATGCTTGTACCGCAACAGGTTGTTCCTTGAGTTCTAATCAGCCGACTGTTACGATGCCGGGCGGCGCAGACACTCAGCCGCCGACAGCTCCTACCGGTTTAACCGCAACGTCGGTCTTGTCCAATTCGGTTTCTTTATCCTGGAATGCGGCAAGCGATAATGTTGGAGTCACGTCATATAGGGTTTTCAAGAGCGGATCGTTTTTCGCGTACGTTTTTTCTCCCAGCCTTTCTGTGACCGACACGCTTGTTTCACCGGCTACGACCTATACCTATGCCGTATCGGCACTTGACGGAAATAACAATGAATCTTCGCAGAGCTCGCAGATATCTGTAACAACCCCGAGCGGAAGCGGTGATTCGTCGTTGATCGGTTACTGGAAATTCGACGGAAACGGCAATAACGAGATTTCCGGAAAACCGAACGCCGTAACAATAGGAAGTGCCGTATTTAATTCCAGCGGAGGAAAGTTAGGCGGTTATGCGTATATTCCATCGGCAAGCGACTACGTAAAAATTCCTTATAATGGCGTCTATGATCTTCCCACTTCATTCACCGTTGAGTTTTGGTTCCGCCAACGAGCCGACCGGAGCTTTTTGCAGGACCTCGTGTATAAAGGATCCCCCACGAATAATTACAATTTCAGGGTATTTCGGCAGCTGTGGAATCAATACAATTTTGGACCCATTATCACAGGCTATACTGCCGTGAATACCGGCTACTGGAGTCAAACTTCAAATCCTAATCAACTGTCTCACGGTGCATGGCATCATGTGGCCTATACAAGAAATTCCAGCGAAGCCGCGTATTACCTTGATGGTGCCCTCACCCATTCTCTTAGCCTTACGCAGTATCCGGAGTACTCTGGTTCGGTAAGAACACCCGCAAACGATATTATTATTGGAGATTCGGCAGTTGATACCGATATAGATAACTTGAGGATTTACAATCGCGCCTTGAGCGCGAGCGAAGTGTTGACGAATGGAGGTTTTTCTCCGCCTCCACCTCCGCCTCCACCTCCGCCGCCTCCTCCGCCATCCGGATCATCGCCCACCATAGACTTGAAGGTGGATAATGTTGATGGTACGGTACTTCGCACGGCTCCGGCCTCTTACACTTTGACATGGACTACTACGAACAGCCCGACTACGTGCACTCCCGGAGGCACGTGGGCAGGTTCGGGAGATAAAGGCGTTCCTTCCGGAACTTGGAATTTTATAGGCGTTACGGTGACGGGGCTGAAAACTTACACTCTTACGTGTTCGAATGCATACGGTTCAGCAGCCGATACGGTGTATGTGGATGTTACGTCGACTCCGAGTACTTCTCCGCCGCCGTCTCCGTCTTCGTCTTCTGTTGTCGCCCCGATAAATATTGAAGCGACGTGGGGAGCCGGAGGAACGTCGCCGGCATATGTAGGCATATATAGCCAACATGTGAGATTTACCTATCCGACGAGCAGTATGTCAAATGTGAGCGCCTTCCGGCTGTATCAGAAAAAGCCCGGAGAATCGGCGTTCACGGCTGTCGCGACGTTCTCTAATCCCACTTCGCTTCTCACGCCTTATCCTACGGGCGGTTCTTGCAACGGTAATTTGCGTTCCGGCTCATGGACCCTTGCGTTTTGCGCGGTTGGTTTCTGGACTGCTGGTAGTAATAACGGATCCTCTTCGCAATTTCCCGTAGGAGAATACCAATCATACTTGACTACGGTTGACTCTTCCGGAGTTGAAGGGTCGGCCTCGGCCCTTGCGTATCACTACGCCTTGGACAGAACGGTTATTAAAAGTCCAACTGCGGCCGTTTCTCCTGTTTCGCCAACGCCGATATTTATGTGGACCGTGCCCAGCGGATGGCCGTACAATAATTTATACGCAACTATTAAAGTGTACGACGCGACAAGCGTGAGGTGGGATACATTTGTTTCGTACAATGTTTCCGGTATTACCGAGTATTCAAAAACATATACCGGTTCTGCTTTTGAGCCCGGAAAATCGTACACCGTCTATATCCGTGCCGGTTCTGCCGCAACCACAGATAAGAGAGCGTATATTTCGATGAATTTCGCCACTACCACGTTCTGGGTTGCTTCTTCAACAGTCGCGGCTTCTACGTCTACCTTGCCATCAGTCATTTTACCCGCTCCCACTGAAATGCTGGCGAATTGGGGCATTAGCCAGCCGCCGCGCATCGGTCTTTTTTCGCAGTCAGTTTCATTTCGGTACTCGTTGGTCAATAACACCAGTACGGCCGAACTTCGTCTGTATCACAAAAAACCAGGCTGGACAAGTTTTAGCCGCGTTGCAGAATTTGAGAAACTCGAAACTGCTTCGGGGCCGAAATTTGGCTCTTCCGGCGAATGGGGAGTAAGCCCCACTAACGATCCGGATAATTGGGTTATTATAACCAAAGAGGTTCAACCATCCTCTTATTTTGCCGTAGGCGATCACAGTTTTTATCTAGTTGCGGTTGATTTTTCCGGCAACGAAGGCACGCTGTCCGCAATCACCACTCATCGTCTGCTCCCGCACCTCACTATTCAAAGCCCGACCCAAGATCAATCTCCCGCGCCACTTATTCCAACTTTCAATTGGACTTCGATAAGCGGATGGGCTCAAGGCTCCAGACCCTATAATATTGTAGTGGCTGATCAATCTTTGTTGAGCCAAGGGGCGTCTTCTATTGTCTGGCAAAAATGGTATCAAATCGGCTCGCCGCCGTATGTGTATGACGGCCCTGCGCTGGATCCGAATAAAAAATATGTAGTCAATATCTGGGGATATGGTTCGCTTTCGGGAATGCCGGTTATGTCCATGCCGGCTGCAACTACTGTTTTTTGGGTAAGTTCTACCGTGCTGGCGTCGCCGCCCCCGCCTCCCCCTTCCAAGCCGGATTTAACCGTTCTCGATATTTACGATGATAACGGAAAGCTCTCGGTAAAAATCGGCAATATCGGAGAAGCAAGCTCGCCAAGCGGCGTCGGACATCTTTACATTTGGATAGATGACCAGTTGAAATGGACATACAGCTTAAGCACGTTTTCTAATCAGTCTTTTCTTTTTCCCGGAGGCGTAACCGTAGGTCAGCCGCAATATTTGTCAGGCGAACATAGAATAAAGGCAACGATTGATCCGAATAATGCGATTGAAGAATCTAACGAAGCCAATAATACGCTTGAGAAAAAAGTTTCATTCGCCCAAACGGAGATTTTGCCGCTTCCGCCGCCCGTGTCCCCAAGTTATGTTCAGGGAACTGTTACCAATTCATTCGGAGCACCTCTCTCCGGTGTTGGCGTGCATATGTTTAAAAAAGACTTCAGCTTGAGTCATACGGCCACGACTAACGTGAACGGATTTTATCGCGTAAGCCTTCCGGCGGGAGTCTATTTTATTGAAGTTTTTGCGCCTTCGGGAATGACCGATTTGTTGAAACCCGATCCGGTTGAATTTTCTCTTTCAAGCGGCGAAACAAAAACGATTAATCTAGCGTTTGGCTTGTCGGCAAAAATTATTAAGGGCGCCGTAACATTCACAAACGGCGAGCCGGTATCCGACGCCCACGTGGGCGCCTATAATCAAAGTTCTGGCGAATGGAGAAGTACGCTTACCGATAGTCAGGGAAAGTATTTACTCCGCGTGGGTCCGGGTAAGTGGCTGGTGGGCATTCGGCCTGTAAATCCCACGGTCGCAAAATGGCGAGAACCGAGACAATTCCAAGAAGTCCAATTTACAGATGCTCCGCAGTCAGAAACGATAACAGCAAATTTTGTCGTTCCGGCAGCAGATGCTAAAATCACCGTGCGAGTGTTTGACGAAAGTGGCAATCCTTTAAGCGGCGTCACGATTGTTTTGGACGCAATGAGTGCTGCAAATCCCCAGCCGTCGCAAGCAACTACCCCTTCATCTGAATTTAGAAAATCGGACGGCTCCGGCATCGCAGTTTTTCTGACAACGCCGGGCAGATATTATGTGAGGGCCTCTTTGTCTTCCGAGGCCGGTTATATAAATCCTGAAGAGCAAATGCTTGAACTAACGGCAAAAGAAGAAAGGCTGATTACCCTTGTATTCCGCAGACCGGAAATGGCGAATACCGCAGTGATCGTCGGCGCGACAAGATTAGCTGACGGCGCGCCATCTGACGCATTGGTGTGGGCTTGGTCGGAGAAAGGCAGGTCTCATCAAGCAAGGACAGATATAGACGGCAACTTTAGTTTCCAGCTCTCCATAGATGATCGGTGGCACTTGGGCGCCGGCAAAGAAATAAACAATATCCCGCATAAATCTTCGGAGGTAATCATTGACGTTTCTGCGGCCGGAGTACCGCCGGTTGAGCTTACGCTCACCGTCTTTAGCCTGCGCCCGCTTCCCCAGCCGGTAAATGTAGTAAAGAGTGCGATTCAATCCATTGTAGCCCAAGACGAAGATGGCGCGAAAGTGGTAATTCCGCCTAAAAGCGCCGCAGCGAGCGGCAATGTCACGGTTCAAATGACGCCAACCGTAGAAGTGCCGGTTCAGCCTGCCGCGAAAGTTCTCGGCGCAGCGTATGACATCACCATCAAGGATCAAGCCGGAAAAGAAGTTAAAGACTTTCAGCAAGAAGTAGAAATAAGCCTTCCGTATGATGAAGCCGAGCTGAAACGGCAGGGGATGAGCGAAGATTCAATCGTGCCGAGCTTTTTTGATGAAGTGGCGCAAGCGTGGATGAAAGTTGATAATTTCACCATCGACAAAGAAAAGAATGTCGTTATTGCCAGAGTTAAGCATCTTACTCGTTTTGCAATTGTTTCTGCGGCAGACATTACTCCGTCACTGGGGCCGACTAATGTAAGCGTCTCCGCTATCGGCTCGGGCAAGATTAGGGTAACCTGGCGTAACCCAACAGCGGATTTCCGGCACGCGAAGGTGTATAGATCGGATGTTTCCGGTGTTCTTGGTGCGGCTGTTGCCGCAGAAATTCCCGGAGCAGAATTTATAGACAGTACCGTTGTTGACGGCACGGTATACTATTATTCCGTCCGCGCCATTGATCCGGCCGGCAACGAGTCGGTGAACTCTGACCAGGTAAGCGTGAAAGCGGTTGGGACAGCTGCAAAAGAGAAAGATTTGCCGCCCGGCCAGACTAGAAAACTCGAGGTTTTACGAAATTTGAACCTTGGTTCCCTTGGCGATGACGTAAAAACTCTTCAAGAATTGTTGGTTAAAGAAGGCGTTTACCCCGAAGGCCTCGTTACGGGCTTCTTCGGAGATTTGACCAAGCAAGCCGTGATCCGTTTTCAGGAGAAGTATACTACTGATATTCTTGTTCCCAGCGGCTTGACCGGCGGTAACGGCTTTGTTGGTCCTTCAACCCGGAAAAAAATAAATGAAATTCTTGACCGCGGCATTGCGGGTTTATCTCCAGGGCAGGCAACAAAAAAAGAAATCCTCCGCAACCTTGCTCGCGGAGCAATTGGAGAGGACGTGACAATGCTTCAAGAACTGCTTATTAAAGAGGGGGTCTATCCGGAGGGTTTGATCACCGGCTTTTTCGGCGATCTCACTAAACAAGCAGTCCTTCAATTCCAAGAAAAATACGCGTCAGAAATTTTGTTACCCGTCGGATTGAATACCGGAAATGGCTTTGTTGGTCCATCCACCAGAAAGAAGGTTAATGCGCTTCTTGGAATCTAACATTAGAAACCATGGGGATAAAGGTCGACCGATGAAATGTTAATTAAATGAAACTATGGACAAAACTGTAATCATTGTCATTCTCTCAATTTTGCTGGTCGTAAGTCTTGGCTTTGGAATATATTCCTACCAGAAAGGTTCGGCGCCAGCCGAGGTAAAGGAAGTAATTAAGGAGGTTATAAAAGAAGTGCCGGCGGCCAGCGCGCCGTCAGATGAAAAACTGTGCGATCAAATACCGATATACACCGGTTCATTCGGCGATGGGAGCTTGAGTGGTTTATATCCGAATGTTGCTCAAGATGTATGCAGGCTTGCCTTTGCGGTTGATAAGAGCAGCGTTGAAATTTGCAAGAGTTTGAAGGGTCCGGCCGAGGTGCATGGCATGTGTTATTCGCTTATTGCGTCTAAAACCGGGGATGAAACCGTATGCGAAGGAGCGGCTTTTGAGGCTCGCGATCGTTGTTATTTATCGATTGCCCAGCAGACCGGCGATGTTTCTGCTTGCGAGAAAATTCGTTCAGTGAACGAGAAAGAGAATTGCATCACAAATTACGTTTCGCGAACCGGAGATGTTGAAGGTTGCAAGAAAATTACCACCGCAAACGGCCGCGACAACTGCTACATGAATCAGGCCTACCGCGATCCATCGCTGTGCGACAAAATTACTAATAGCCAAACGAAGCAAAGCTGCAAATCCAATGTCGGCCGATAGACATCTTGATTCCAACTGTATGGATATTAAAGCGGCGCCTCTGAACGCCGCTTTAAAGCGCGAAGTATCCTGATAAAGGGAGTTCATTTAAAAATTGACCGTTTGCCCCCGTTCTTTTATAATTACTCCTAAGATGGAGGATAATCAGGATCAAGAAAGCGGTACTCCGTCAAAGCTGCGCGTTGCCCCCCTTGTCCTGGCATGGGAATTGGGTTATACGATTGCGATTCCAATTGTGGGTTTAGCGCTTCTCGGTCGAGTTGCGGATTCATATTTCAATACATCGCCCATATTGCTTCTGGTAGGAATTTTTCTCTCAATTTTGACATCAAGCTACTTAATCTACAAAAAGGTAGTCAATATTCTAAATTCCAAATTCTAGATTCTGATTTTTATGGTTCACATTTCTCTTTCCGCAGAAAAAATCGTAGAACTTTTCGGATTCCCGATCACGAATACACTGCTGACTTCATGGCTCGTGATGGCGTTTTTAATTTTAGGGGCGTATATGTTAAGCAGGCGACTCGCGGTTTTACCTGCCGGTTCACAGAACTTTTCCGAGATGGCAATTGACGGGTTGCTGAATTTTATGACTACCATTGCCGGCAATCGAAAGGACGCCGAACGATTTTTCCCGATTGTTGCGACGATTTTCATTTTCGTTCTTCTTGCGAATTGGGCAGGTATTTTGCCCGGCGTCGGAAGCATCGGTTTTTATGAAGAGGCTATTCGAGAGGAGCATGGTGAAGCGCAGCGAACATTTGTGCCATTTTTCCGGTCCGTGAACTCCGATCTCAACATGACATTGGCGCTCGCGCTTATTGCGGTGACCCTTAGTCATTATTTCGGCGTTGGCGCATTGGGAGCCTTCCGTCATGCCGGAAAGTTTTTTAACTTCAGAAATCCCATCAATTTCTTTGTGGGACTACTTGAATTTATCAGCGAATTTGCTAAAATAATTTCATTCAGCTTTCGATTGTTTGGTAATGTTTTTGCAGGAGAAGTACTGTTAGTAATTATTACATTTTTGGCGCCGGTAATTGCCCCTGTTCCATTTTACGGACTGGAACTGTTCGTCGGTTTTATCCAAGCATTAATATTCGCAGTATTAACAATGATGTTTCTTGTGGTCGCAACGAAACACCAGTACTAGCTCTTAGCCAGCAGCTTCTTAGCTTATTAGAAGAAAGACTAAAAAGCTAAAAAGCTAAAAAGCTAAAAAGCTAATTTATGGAAAGTTTTGATGTAAAATCGCTTGCTGCTGCTATCGCAATTGCAGTAGGCGCGCTCGGTCCGGGGCTCGGTATCGGCATGCTTGCCGGAAAGGCAATGGAAGCAATCGGCCGCAACCCTGAAGCAGCGCCAAAGATTCAGACAGCTATGATTCTGGCGATTGCCTTCGCGGAAGCCATCGCGATTTATGCGTTGGTAGTGGCCCTGATCATTAAATTTGTCTAGATACCAGAAATACAACTGGTTATTTTAGGAGACAACACGTTGTAATTTACTTTTATTCGCGGTATCATAATTCTATTATGATTAGCAGGGCGCAATCTATTGTGACAATTCCTTCTCGAGTTTCGAAAGGAGAGGAACTTGTTGTAATACCTAAAAAATTATATGAAGAACTGCTTGATTCTAGTCTCGCCGAAGAACGACTTTTAGAATTGGCCAAGGAAAGCAAAAGATTGTTAAAAAGAAACAAGCTTCCGAAGCTGCGATCACTGGCCGAATTATAATGCGAGCGGATAATATTTATTACCATCCGAACTTTTCCAAATCGTTCAAAACGTTGCCGCAGATAATTAAAGAAAAGGCTATAAAGCAAGAGGCGATATTTAGACAGAAGGTTTTTGATAAAAGGCTGAATACTCACAAACTCCACGGACGCTTAAAAGATTTGTGGAGTTTTTCAATTGACAATAAATATCGTATCGTCTTTCTTGTCGAAAAAGGCAAAATCGTTTTCCTTGAGGTGGGCGATCACGATGTATATAAATAATGTCTGAATTAATTCACAATTTAGGCATTGACTGGAAAGTTCTTATCGCGCAAATTGTGAATTTTGCGATTCTTTTGTTTTTGCTCAAGAAATTCGCATATAAACCGATTCTAAAGATTCTCAACGAACGAAGACAGAAAATAGAAGAGGCAATTGAAAGGTCAAAAAGCGTTGACCTGCGGATGCAGGAAATTGAAACGCTAAAACAGCAGGTTTTAGATCAAGCGAGAAAAGAATCGGAGAGTATTTTAAAAGCCGCCGAAGAAGCTGCTCAAGAGGTACAGGAAAATATTCTGAAAGAAACTCATGAAAGATCAGAGCGGTTATTGAAAGAGGCGGAGAAAAAAATCGGGGCAGAGCGGGAAAAACTGGTCCAAGAGGTCAAGGCAGGGGTTGCTACGGTTGTTACGCTTGCGGTTGAAAAAACGGTAGGCGACGTCTTCGACGAGGGGGCACAGGCGCGAATGACCGAAGAAGCGCTTCGGGTTGTACGAGCCGAAAAAATAATATGATTAACGGCAAAGAAGAAAAAATGCCACCGAGGACGGAATTGACGGAAGATGAGTTGGCGCGCTCCAAACAACTTGACAGAGAAACCGAAAACGAAAAGCGCTATTATGAACGAATCGGCGAGCGGGCTGAATTGTGGAATTCTATTATTGACGGATCCCGTATTCACGGTGATTTTAAAATGACGTTCAAAAGCATTATAAGTAAGATGGAAAATGCCCGTTTCGGAGACGCCTTGAGATTACGTGATATTATTGCTGCCGTAGCGGAAGATCTTTTAAAGCTATCAGTGCGCGCAGCGGTGAGTTATAAATCCAGACCTGAAGCGCGCGAGGAAGTAGAAACAGTAATCGACAGCGTAAAAGACGACATACTTGCTTTTCATAAAGAAATAACCTCTTGATCATGAAATTTTCTCCGAAACAACATGCAGAAATTTTATATGAACTCTTGGAGGGAAAGACGGATAGCGAAAAGAAAATAGTTATTAAGAAGCTTGTTTTGTTTTTGGCAAAGAACAAAGATCTTTCGCTATGGAAGCAAATTGCCGAGGAATTTGAGAAATATTATTATCAGCAAAAGGGGATTGAAAGAGTTGAAATAACCACCGCAGATGGTAATTTCCAACTTCCAACTTCCAATTTCCAAAAAACATTCAAAAAGAGCGCCGAAATTGTTGCCCAAAAGGACTCATCGTTAATCGGTGGGATTAGAATAAAGATTGGGGATCGGATGATTAACAACACCATCCGTTCGCGGCTAGAAAAATTAAAAGAAGCATTATCCTAAATTTTAATGAACAAAGACCAGATTCTTCAACAACTAAAAGATGAAATTCTTCAAATAAAACGAGAATTGCAGATCGAAAATGTCGGCACGGTTTTTAAAGTTGGCGATGGCGTTGCGGAAATTCATGGGCTCTCAAATGTGATGTACTCGGAGATGTTAGAATTTCAAACAGAAAAAGAGAAGGTCTACGGCCTCGCTCTGAATCTCCTTGAAGATTCGGTCGGCGCAATCATTTTGGGTGATTTTAGGAACATCAAAGAAGGGCAAACCGTAAAAGGAACCGAAAAAGTACTTTCGATACCCGCTTCCGAGGAACTGTTGGGGCGCGTGATTAATCCTTTAGGGGAACCCTTAGACGGCGGTCCTCCGCTTCACCGCGAAAAAGCCGCATATTATCCGGTCGAGAAAATCGCATCCGGCGTCATCACGCGAGAGTCGGTAAACACACCGCTCCATACGGGTATCAAGGCCATTGACGCTATGATTCCGATAGGCCGTGGCCAACGGGAGCTTATCATCGGCGACCGGCAGATCGGAAAAACCGTCCTTGTCACCGACACCATTATTAATCTCGGCAGGGATCCTCGATACAAAACGCCGGTGTGTATTTACGTCGCAATCGGACAAAAGGAATCGAAGATTGCGAAGCTCGTTCAAGACCTTAAAAGATACGGGGCCATGGATTATACAATTGTAGTATTGGCTTCCGCATCATCTCCTGCGCCGCTTCAATATCTCGCGCCTTACGCTGGCTGTGCGGTCGGAGAGTATTTCATGGATAAAGGCGGAGACGCATTGGTGATATATGATGATCTTACGAAACACGCATGGGCATATCGGCAGATTTCGTTGCTTTTGAAGCGGCCGCCCGGACGAGAAGCGTATCCTGGAGACGTGTTTTATCTTCACTCGCGGCTCCTTGAACGCGCCGCAAAAATGAATAAAGATCACGGCGGAGGATCTTTAACCGCGCTCCCCATTATTGAAACGCAATTAGCCGACATCTCGGCTTATATTCCCACGAATGTCATTTCGATTACCGATGGTCAAATCTATCTTGAGCCTGAACTATTTTATCAAGGTGTGCGTCCGGCGTTAAACGTCGGCCTCTCGGTTTCACGCGTCGGTTCAGCGGCACAGACCAAAGCGATGAAAAAAGTCGCAGGGCGTTTACGGCTTGAACTTGCGCAATTCAGAGAGCTTGCCGCATTCGCGCAATTCGGACAAGACCTTGATGAGGCGACAAAGAAACAGATCGAACGCGGAAAACGCCTCACCGAACTATTAAAACAATCGCAATTTGCCCCCATGCCGTTCGAGGATCAAGTATGCTCGATCTTCGCCGCAGTAAACGGTTTTATGGACGCCGTCCCCGTCGAACGCATCCAGGAATTTGAAAAGAAATTCCTCAAATTTCTTCATGAGCGACACAAAGAAATTCTCGACAAAGTCCGCGGAACAGGGGATTTATCCGAGGAGCTAGATAAAAGACTCCGTTCTACCACAGAAGACTTCAGCAAGAATTATTTCGGGAAGGCCAACGAATAATCATATTGTTCGAGCTTGTCGAGAATTATATAATCATGGATTCATGGAAATGGTATGTATACATAATTCAGTGTAGAGATAATACATACTATACAGGCCTGACAAGGGATCCATAGATAAGAAATGAGCAACGTCTATCAAAATTCGGATCAAGATATACATCAACCCACGGCGCTAAGAAATTAGTATATCTTGAAGAATATGAAGACTTGGAAGTAGCGAGAAATCGAGAAAAGCAAATTAAAGATTGGAATAGAAATAAAAAAGAGAAATTAATCAAAGGCGAGTGGGGTAAATGGTAAAGCTTCTCGACTCGTTTCGCTCGCCCGAAGGATAAAAACAACAATACCTCCGCCCGCTCAATCAAAAACGAATAAAGTCCACAGAAAATACCTAGAGTATGTCTAAAAATCCTTTTCCGTCGTGAAATTGCTCCTGTTCGAGTGAGGCAAGGAGCGACGACGAGGTTGTATACGGAATATACGCCAAGGACCTGCCTGCCGGCAGGCAGGGGAGCAACGATGCCGCAACCGAACAGGAGCAATTGCAACAGGAAAGGGGGGTTTTTTCAGACATGCCCTATGAGGCAGAAATACTCATGGACCAAATAAAAATTATTAAAAAACCCATCAATAAGAAAGAACTTCACGATATCATAAAAACTCAAGGCAGTGATTTGGTGAAGGCAGTAATCGATATAGAGCATGAAATTATGGCGATTGGCGGAGAACTTCATGCCGACGAGGAAGTATTGTTGATGGAACAAGGGACAAAGCGTGAACATACATGGGGTATTAATTTGTATCCTGAAAAGGGAGGTGATGATTGGATCGAATTTGATTCCATGATAAACATCAAGCCATCATTTGGAAATCGCTCCCGCGGCGTAGACGACGTCGTAATAAAAGAAAAAATCAAACGTGTTGTGCGCAAACTGATCCATGAACCAAACAACAATCATACATAAAGAGCTTGCAGCTGGAAGATGGCGCGCGTTTTCACTTGCCGAACAGCTTGGAAATATTGGGAGTGAAGCAAGTCGCGCAATGCGTTGGAAAAATAAAGATGAAAAATTGTTTCAAGGCGCGATAGACAGGGCGCTTGAGCTTTTTGATTTAACGCTTGCGGATCCTAGGTGGCGAGGCGGACGCCTCCGTGAAATCGCGAGGGCGCGGGAAGTATTCTGTGATACGTTCTTAAATGACGGAAAAGAGTATCAAAGCACCCCCCAAGACCTTGACCGATACTTCTACTACTTTGCGCTTATAGCTCGAAAGAATTCCAAATTTTAAAACTGGCCCCCCAAAATTCTATATTCTAAATTCTACTCGTACGCCCTCCGCCTGATCAATCAAAAAACAATAAAAGATTTCGGTAAAAATTATTTTAACAAGATATGAATTTAAAGGAATTTTTAAAACCCAGTCGCGGAAAAATACTGATCTTTGTTTTATTAATCACGCTTACAATTATTACTACTATTATCGCTGGTACAAATAGCAGTGATGTTTGCATAGGCAACTGCACTTATAAAAGAAATATTATTGCGGAAAGCGCCGAAAAAGTTTTGTACGTATTTGCTTTGCCAGTCGTTTTAGGAACTTGGGTAAACACTCACGTCCAACCGATATTGGGAGACATAGTAACGATTTTGATCGTTTTATCAGCCGAACTCGCTTATTTATACCTGCTCTCCTGCGCCACTATATTTATTTACCAAAAAATTAAAGGAGTAAAATCACCGTCGAATCACTAATTTCTATTTTCTACATTATTCTAAATTTTAGTCGTATACCCTCCGCCCGATCGATCAGAAACGAATAAATTCCGTTAGAAATTCCTGCTGAGTATTTATATTTCCTCGAGAACTATCTCGCGCTGGGGCAATCCGCATAATACGATAACGAGATATTATTTATAACGGGATAAGAGCAACCGTAAACATCGCCCAGGTCATGGAAGCAATGGAGGCCCATCATCAAGGAAAGGATAGCCAGTTTTATACATTCATATGGCATCAAAAGAGCATCTTGCGCTTGTACAGTCGCTTATAAAGGATGGGTATCTGCATACTTCGCATATCGTCGAAGCATTCCGCACCATTGATCGTGTTCATTTTGTACCCGATGCGCTTAAGAATGGAGCGTACGTGAATGCTCCGCTTCCGATCGGTCACGGACAAACAATATCGCAGCCGCTGACGGTTGCCTTTATGTTTGAATTGCTTCAGCCTGAATCAGGGCATCGCGTGCTCGATGTGGGAGCAGGATCGGGGTGGACGACTGCTTTGCTCGCGCATATAGTAGGTGTAAAAGGTAAGGTATTAGCGGTTGAGAGGGTTCAAGAGTTGGCGGAATTCGGAAAAATAAACGTGGCAAAATTTGACTTCATTGATAAGGGGATTGTGGAGTTTTTGTGTGCCGATGGTTCGAGGGGGTATCCCGCCGGAGCTCCGTACGACCGCATTTTAGCCGGCGCGGCGGCGTTCGGTCAGATTCCCCAGGCGTGGAAAGAACAATTGGCGGTAGGCGGACGGATTGTTGCGCCGGTAGATATGAGCATAGTGCTGATAGAACGTAATTCCGACAGAACGTTCACGGAGAAAGATTATTTTGGATTCAGCTTCGTGCCGCTTATACGGGAATGAACCTCAGACCAGCAAGTCTTCGACCTCATCGAGTCTGATGACTCTCAGAGTCAGAACGACCTGAGGGTCTCAGACCCGAATGGGCTGGTCGGAATTTAGTTAAAATAGTATATAGCACGCGGTCAGGATTTAACCATCATCCGATTCGCGCGAATCGGAGGATGGTTAAATATGAAAATATGAATTGGAAGTGAAACTCCCAGACCGTTCGAAAACTCGTTATTGTTTAAACTTGTCGAGAACTAAACACATATTTTAAGCCAAAATTTATGCTTCTCGACAAGCTCGAAGAATAAATTTTGGTATTCTCGGACGGTCTGGGCTTCTTTCGATTCGGTGTGGAGCGAAACCCCGCACCGAAAGCCCTTCGGGCTTGGCATCTTCATTCCCGGACAGGAGTCTGGGACTTTCTGGTACGGGGTAAATCTCCCGCCCTGGAAGTCGACCTTGGCTGATTGATTGGAATATCGTGGTATCATTAAGGAATCCACCATGAATGATAAACTCATAGCGGTAATTATCTCACTATCCATAACTGCGACAGGTATTTTTATCTACCATTTTCTGGTGACCAACGAAGTGCTTGAGGTATTGGAACATATTAATACCAATAATGCTGCTGTCTCGGTTTCTCATCGGGAGCCGCCGAAGTTGATATTGGAATCTATGCCGGTTGATGGGTCGCCGTCTTCGGAGGATAGTAGAAAAGGCAAAGAGACGGCCGTACGCGAAATTGTTGTTTCGCCGCCGGATTTAACTTTTAAGATTCCACACTATATTTACGAAGCGGGAGCGCAAAGAACGGTGATGCTTGATACGAAAATTCTGCGGGTTGCGAAATACGTCATTGGAGATCAAAGCGTGCGTGTCACGGCAGATGTTCCTGTTTGCGAGAGGGGAACGTGCGGTGAGACGAGTTCGGGCTGGCCGATAACGCGAAACCAGTCGCTCATTGCGATCGACTTCGAGTTTACCAACTCAAACCGCGTGGGGGCCGTTGCCATAGATCCTGCCAAACAAATGCGATTAATCAACGAAAAGAATTTTTATGTCCCCAGAATAGCAAGCCTTGGCAATACGGACTATATCGAAATACCTGAACTGTCTACCGATACAAAAACGGTTATTGCCTATATACCTCGCGACATCAATGTATTGAATTTCATTTTCGGCGCAGACATCAATAATCCAGCCGGCATTTTTAAAATCGATTTTGGTACGAAAACAGTAGAAGCGCTGATCGGCCTAAAGACTCCCTTTGACAGAGCATATATTGTATGATATGATGAACCTGGTATTCGTAGTATGCGTTCGTACCACACTAACCAGCAAGGAGGGGTCATATGGGCTTCAACACCGTGGTTATGTTCCGTAACGATGCTGCGGATGTGTTGAGGGGAAATCCGCGGGAAGTAGCAGAGGCAGTTCTTGGTGCCATGAATTGCCTTCAGGATGAGGAGCGTGGTAATCTCATGAAAACCATGGGGACGCGTCATGCGGACTACCCGGCGCTCTACATTTTGGCGGGAAATACCCTCATGGAAGTGACCGCTGAAACTCTGAAGGATGATTGGATAAAAGAAGCCGTTCAAGACGTTTTGCGACGACAAGGCTTGCGGCTCGTCCGAGACAACCCTCGTTCTTAAGGTTTCTCTGTATCCACAGCCCCATGCTTGTACGGGGCTGTAACTATTTCAGGACCTGTAAATTTCATGCATATACCGACACCCTTGACATCATGTTGGCATTTGATATGCTTATTATATATCCGCAGACAGCAGGTTGTCGTCCGTCAGCTGGCGGAGGCATAAATCCTGCCGAGGAATTCGGTAAACTTATTATCTTATAGATGATGGTTTACTAATAGGATTCGCTGCGGATAGATATCCGCTTTATTTTTTTGAAAAAGAGGTTGTACTAAAAAGCTACAAACTACAAACTAGTCTATGCCTTTAACTCGCCAGCAAAAAGAAGATATTGTTTCTCAAACCGTCGAATTGTTGAAGAAATCGAACGGCGTCATTTTCACTGATTTCACCGGCGTCGGCGTCGAGTCGATCCGCAGGCTGCGCCGTTCATTAAAAGAAATCGGGGCGACCTATCAGGCGACAAAACGGACGCTTGTAAGGATTACATTTAAAAAGACAGGTGTTGATGCGGCGGATCAATTGGTAAAAACATCGATGGGCATGGTATTTTTTCTCTCTGATCTGCCGGCTACGGCTAAAGTGCTGTATGAATTTTCAAGGAAAGAGAAAAACTTCAAAATCCTCAATGCGTTTGATTTTACGCAGAAACAATGGGTGGAAAGCAAAGAAGTCATCGCGCTGGCAAAATTGCCGCCGCGACAAGATCTTCTTACGCAGCTTGTATACGTTTTATCATCGCCAATGCGGAAATTGGCATATGTGGTCGATCAAATAGCAAAAAATAGGGTTTAGCGTTTAGGGAATTATGAGAATAAATTTATGCCCTAAACGCTGACCGCTATACGTTAAACGCTCATCATGAGTAACTATCAAGATCTTATAACGAAAATTGAATCAATGACGGTTGTTGAATTGAATGAATTCGTGAAAGCGCTTGAAGAAAAGTTCGGCGTGTCTGCTGCCGCGATGGTTGCAGCCGTTCCTGCTGCGGGAGGAGCCGGCGATGCCGCAGAGGTAAAGACGTCATTTGACGTGATGTTGACCGGAGCCGGAGGGCAGAAAGTGCAGGTCATTAAAGTAATCAAAGATGCGCTTGGTATCGGACTGATGGAGGCGAAAGCGATTGTCGAAAGCGCGCCGAAATTGGTGAAAGGGGAGATGAAAAAAGAGGAGGCGGAAGAGTTGAAGAAAAGATTGGAAGCAGCAGGAGCTACGGCGGAGTTGAAATGATTATAGGTGCCCCCTTGCTTGATACAACCCCACTCCGACTCATAATCATTTCATTTTTTTGTAAGGAAAATGAAGGAGGGATAAAAAAGACTCGCAGAAATGCGGGTCTTTGACGCTTGAGGAGAAGAAAAAATGAGGATAAAAAAATGAGTTGAGCGCCAACAAAATCTGATATACAATGGTTTTAGAGATAAAAGAAGAGGAGCATTTTGGGGCGGTTAGTTCAGCGGTAGGGTATCGCACTTTCACCCCGTTAGATTCATGCGCGATTAGCTCAGTGGTAGAGCGTACGGTTCACATCCGTAAGGCCGCAGGTTCAATCCCTGCATCGCGCACCAAGAATTTAACGGGGTAAGCATTGCAGGGGCCACAGGTTCGAACCTTGTACCGCCAGCCACCTTGAGATAGGTTCGGAGTCCGAGGTGCATCGGATTCGTAGAAAAACCGCCGATAGTGTATAATATGCCAATGAAAACGATTTCGCTATTTCCCCCCGCGTTATTTTTCTCCGCGTTGCTCGTCGCGGCATTTGCGGTTGGGGTAATGGAAATTCAATTTTTAGAATCCGCGCTAGCCCAAGCGGAAGAGATTCCAAAAGAGATTCCGGGTGTGATGCCCGGTGGTGCGAGCGCGGCATGCGGCGAAGATGAATTCCGCGCCTGCATGGAAGGAAAAACTTCCGAAGTCAATGCCTGCGGTCGGGGGTGTCCGCAGGGGGTAAAACCTTGCTTGCCCGGCGATCCTCCGGGGGCCACATGTTACGGTTATGACGTGGGTTGTTTAAATGCCTGTTCTTCGGCCGCTGAACAGACGTGCCGAATCAAAACGACTTGTCCGCCAGACGTTCCGAAATCGTCATCCCCGCCGCCACAAACAATGATTGGATTGCCATCGTCGCAAGAGATAATGGAAGACGCGCCGCTAAGAATAAAAGGAACACTATCGCCCGACCAGACCGTTCACACCGTTGACGATTCTGAATTTATTGAAGAAACAGAATCGCTTGCGGACACCAAACCACAAAAAATAGGTCCGTTTAAGGAAGAATGGGAACGACTTCGCGCGTTGCGGCCTCCTCCGAAAGGTAATGACTGGCCGGTGTACGTGTTAGCCATTGACGGTGACGGTAAGGGGGTTGAGGTTCAGACTGAAGGCAGAAAGGATTGGATCGGTGTCAGTGGAGGCGACATCATTCCCGAAACGGGTGGTTATATTCAGACTGATTTTGATACAGAAGTAACCCTCGTTATGCCGGACGGTAGTATAGTTACAATAGGTGAATTGAGTCAAGTTCAACTCGATCTCAGGCCGAGGCCCCTGGGTGCTAATCTCGAGCTTAAACTTGGCGATATGAACCTTGATGTAAATCCGGGTACTTTCTCGGCCGACACGCAGATTCGTGCGGGCAATATCGTGACAGGCGTTCGAGGAACCCATTTTGGAGCCGCGTATGATCCCGAAGCTGATTTTGCCGTTTTCGAAATCTATGACGGAACAATTAGAGTGACGAGCGAAAAAACCGGCAAAACCGTCGCTCTTTCATCGTCTTACGATAAACCTATTAAGCGCGTTGAAATTGGAAAAGACGGTGAATTTGTTTATAAAACTGCTATTCCTGGGGATGAGTGGCAAAAGCGGCAGGAACAAGCGGGCGGCGAAAGCGAAGAAAAAAAGACGCCCTTGGCGTTTTGGGCGTTCGCTGTTGTTGGTTTTGCCCTTGCTGCCGGTGTCGGATTGGTACTCTATCGCAGGAAATCATTGGAAAGGCGAGTTTCTCAATAACAGATTCTCAAAAATTCACTCAAGAACTTTTCCCGCCACGACATACTTGTTGTGTGCGGAATGCGGATAATGTAATAATATCTATAAGGTCGAAACATGATTAAATAATCCTAAATTATCATGCCTTATTCGTGGATAGCGATTGGAGTCGGAGCAGTTCTGCTCATTTGGATCATTGCGGTCTTTAATTCTTTGGTTGGGAAAAGAAATCGTGTCAAAAACGCGTGGTCAGACATAGATGTTCAGCTCAAGCGCCGTTACGATTTAGTTCCGAATTTAGTAGAAACCGTAAAGGGCTACAAAGGATACGAGGCCTCGGTTCTCGAAAACGTTACCAAGGCGAGGACCAGCGCGATGAATCAAAGCAGTGTGGACGGTAAAGCCCAAGCTGAAAATATGTTGTCGGGCGCTTTGAAAAGTCTATTTGCCGTCGCTGAGAACTATCCTCAATTACGAGCATCGGAAAATTTTCAAAAGCTCCAGGATCAGCTTTCCTCTCTTGAAAACGACATCCAGTCAGCAAGACGCTATTACAACGCCTCGGTGAGAGAATTAAACAACGCGGTTCAAGTTTTTCCGGCCAGTATTGCCGCCGGAGTTTTCGGCTTTAAGCAGTCCGAGTTTTTTGGCACAGACGAGAGCGAGAAGGGCGCGGCGAAAGTGTCGTTTTAAGATTGGATATGAAAATTAAGCGAAGCAATGCCATCGGGAGTTTTGTCATTGTCGGCGTTTTGCTGACGCTTTTTGGTTTTCATCAAATAGTCCGGGCAGAAACGGAAATAATAAATAATTTTAACGCCGACATAGCCATTCAAAAAGACGGCTCTGTTTTTGTTTCCGAAAATATTATTTACAATTTCGGCTCAAATCAGAAGCATGGAATTTTTAGAGACATTCCTCTCACGGCCGTTAATGGGCCGCAGTTGAATATCAACGTCTCCGGTGTAAGCAATGAAATTGGACAGCCTTATCAATATACCGCTTCAATTACAAATAATGTTTTACGAATTAAAATCGGCGATCCAAACGTGTTTGTCGCCGGCATTAAAACTTATATCATCAGTTACCAGGTTTATAATGCCATCCGGACATTTAATAACCATGAAGAGTTGTACTGGAACGTTACCGGAAATCAGTGGCCGGTAGCGATTCAAAACGCGAAGGCTTCAGTGACCCTACCGGATTCGCCTATACCAAATGTCGAAATGGATTGTTTTACTGGATTGCAGGGCGACACTCAAAAAAATTGTATTTTTACTCAAGCCGATCCAAGTCTTAATTATTGGGCGACGCAACCTCTCAATGCGGATGAAGGTCTAACTCTCGTTCTGGGAATGCCTCTGGGATATATACAGAATACTTACGTTCCTTCACAAGAAATTTACCCTTCATCTAATACGTCAACCTCAAGTAGTAATTTTATTTTTGGGATCTTTTTGGGCCTTTTCATAATCTTCATTTTTGCACTAGTGATTTTATTTGCGTGGCGAGCCAAGGCCGCTAAGCCAAAACCGATTATTCCCAGCGAGCTACGAGGTCGGCCGGTAGTTCCAGAATACAATCCTCCTGATAATTTATCCCCGATTGACATAGGCGCGCTTTTGGATCGCCGAGTGGATATTACCGACATCTCCTCGGTCATTATGGACTTGGCCGTCAGGGGTTACATCAAAATTCGCTACACGGTTCAGGAAATCCGGTTTTGGCCAGATAAAAAAGACTTTGAGCTTATCAAACGCAAAGACGGCACTGATCTGGTCCACCCCGCGGATAAAATAATTTTTAAATTATTATTTAAGGGTCGCGGCAGCGTAAAGCTAAGCGACCTGAAAGAACAAAAAACTGATTTTCAGGCACAAATTAAAAAAATCCAGGAAGACACGGAACAATATCTGCGCGACAAAGGATATTTTGGTCAAGCGGCAAAAGATAGGTCAAAAAAATTGAAAACGTATTTATGGATTGCAACCGCTACTTTATTCATCGGAACTTTTTTGTTCATAACTTTTCCAAGCGGATTTGGATTTATATTCATTGTTTTGTTTGCGGGATTTGCGGGAACCGTCGTAGTTGTTTCCGTAATGCTCGTGCGACTGGCCAATAAACTCACGCCGCAAGGAATTGTTGCGCTTGGGAAAATTTTGGGATTTAAAGAATTTTTGCAGTTAACCGACAAAGATAAACTTCGCATTCTTAACGCCCCCGAACTACAACCGGAAATGTTTGAAAGATTTTTACCGTACGCGATGGTTTTGGGCGTTGAGGAGAAGTGGGCTCAAAAGTTTGAGGGCATCTATAACGCGACTCCGGATTGGTACGAAGACCCGACGGCGGCCAGTTTTGACAGTTATGTTTTCGCGCGCAACCTGGCTCTGTTTAACAGCTCCTTCAACCAAGTTCTCAGTATTCCTTCTTCAAGTTCAAGCAGCGGTTTTGGCGGCGGAGGTTCCTCCGGCGGTGGATCCGGAGGAGGCGGCGGCGGAAGCTGGTAAAATTCTTTAGTTAGATAGTATTATAACTGTATATGAGAAACAATGTGCCAATAAAAATAATCTCGCTATTTTTCGGCGCGCTGCTCGTTGCGGCATTTGCGGTCGGGGTACTGAACAATCAATTCTTAGAACTCGCGCCAGTCCAAGCGGAAGAGATTCTGGGTGTAATGCCCGGTGGCGCGAGCGCGGCATGCGGCGAAGATGAGTTTCGCGCCTGCATGGAAGGAAAAACTTCCGAACTTAACGCGTGCAGCGCGGCATGTCCTGTAGTAGAAAAACCTTGCCAGCCCGGCGATCCTCCGGGGGCCACCTGCTACGGTTCTGACATGAATTGTGTAAACGCCTGCTCTTCGGCCGCCCAACAGGAATGCCGAACCAAAACGACATGCCCGCCAGATGCTTCGAAATCGTCATCTCCGCCACCATCGGATACCCGCGATATTGATGTTGTTGAAGATCCCATTACGAAGTCTTTGAAGGAGGAAGGCGGCGATGGGGAGTCGTCAAACCCGCCGACAGCAGACGAACAGACCGTTCATACCGTCGATGACGCCGAATTTATTGAAGAAACGGAATCGCTTGCGGGCACCAAACCGGAAAAAGCAACGTCCTACCAAGATGATTTTTTAGAGAGCGAACGGGAGCAGCTTAATTGGGATCATCCGCCCAAGGGATTGGACTACGCCGTGGTCAAGGAGCTGACCGGCAGCGTGAAGTTCCAGCTTCGTAGCCAGAAGGACTGGAAGGACGCCACCGTGGGTATGAAGATCCGGCACGGGTCGATCATCCAGACCGACTTTGATTCCACGCTCGTCCTGGATTTCGAGGGCATTGCGGTGGTCAAGGTCGAGGAACTTACCCAGGTGGGGATCGAGAACTTCATCAAGAACCGCCCCGAGGCCAAGGCGGCGATGGTTCTGGATGTGCACCTGGGCGACATGAACCTAGACGTCAACCCGGGCACATTCTCTGCTGATGTGCAGATTAGGGCAGGAAACAATAGCGGGAGTGTTCAAGGAACGCACTTTGGGGTTGCGTACAATCCCGACACCGATGTTGCCGTTTATGAGATCTACGACGGAACAATCAGAGTGACGAGCGAAAAAACCGGCAAAACCGTTGTTCTTTCGTCGTCTTACGATAAACCCATTAAGCGCGTTGAAATTCCAAAAAGCGGCGAATTTGTCTATAAGACTGCCACTCCGAAAGATGAGTGGCAAGCGCGGCAAAAACAGGCGAGCAGCGAAAGCAAAGAAAAAAAGACGCCTTTAGCGTTTTGGGCGTTGGCTGTTGTCGGTTTTGTACTTGCCATCGGTGTCGGATTGATTTTCTACCGCAAGAAATTATCAGGAAAATGAGTTTTTCAGTGACAGAACGACCGTCTCAGTTATTCTGAGATAGGTTCGGAGTCCGAGGTGCCTCGGATTCCAAATAATTCAAATCCTCTCGCCCCTGCAGAATTGAGCGTCTGTTCGATGGTTTGAAGAAAATTTATGAGATTGCCGCAAAAGGCATGGGTGAGGAAGTTGTGACCAAAATGAAAGCTTCGGTGAAAAAATCGAGTGAGAAGAAAATAAAGTGACGTGCCGATATCTCGTTCCTGTGTCACTTTTGTCACTTTTTGATACGCTCGAGACCCGTCCAGAAATAAAGTAAAATTAGTTCGAAATCGCCTTACAGGGCTTGACCCACCACGGTTCTAGCTCAAAGAGGCCAACAAGTTGATGGTGCGGTTCGCGCATTATGCGAGTGGTAAATACGTCCTAATTTTAGCCACAGCAGTTTTATAACATCTAATCATGGATAAACTTAAAGAAGAATCACCGCTGAAAGAAGAATTGTTGCCTTTGCCAGGTGATTATTCACGAAATGAACTGGATGATTTATTGAGCGGGCGATTTTTCCCGGTCATAGCTGTAGCTACTATGGCTGCGGGATTTGCAGTGCTGGAATGGCTAAGTTTTTTGCTCCATGAACCGCGACATCCATGGCTTGCCACTATTGCGGCATTCCTTATAGGTCTAGGCGCTTTTCTGTATTCTAAGAAGGTGAGAAAAATGGCCCACAACCATCGTCTTGGTTATGAAGGGGAGGTTTTTGTAGGGCAGATTTTAGAAGGACTTCGCGTGAAAGGAATTGTTCCAATTCATAATGTGCCATGCGAAATTGGTGGAAAACGATTTAATATCGATCATGTTCTTGTGGGGCCAAAGGGAGTTTTTGCGGTTGAAACAAAAGCTCGGAAACATATTGGAACCAATGAAAGCATTGACTATAAAAATGGACGGCTGCTCATTGGGAAAAGCTATGATAGCAGTAATGCAATTAGGCAAATAAAAAGCAATGCGAAATATCTTAGTGATCTTTTAGGATATACCGGTGAAAAGATGTGGGTTTATCCGGTACTTCTTTTTCCCAGTTGGTTTGTTAAACCATCAGCGACCGCTGCTGTGGAAAATGAACATGAGATACTAATGCTTAATCCTAAAGCTTTCGGTAAGTGGATAGATCCGCGTCCTGATATATTGCGTCGGGAGCAAATAGACCAAGTTGTTATGGTTATATCGAAGTATGTTCATGATGAGATTAGCAAGCGCGATAATTGATGCGCGTGGCCGACCCGACTGCCTCGATCTGCTATACTGAAAGCGTCCAAATAATTCCTCAACGGCCTCACCGGAATTCGTACTAAACCCGAGTGGTCAGCAGTAAATACTTTTTATCGAGTGACCCAAGTGTCCAGGATTTTGTGACTTTAATTAAATTTCAGATTTTTCGACCCGACCTACGGGCCTCAAAATCGTGGGCCTCAAGAATGTTGCAATGATTTGCCAGGATTTGGTTCTAGGCTTATATGCCCCACTCGACTCGACGAAGTAGGGGTTACGGAGTGATATAAATTAATTCTTTTTTTGAAAAAAACCACGAAGAGTCTTCGTGGTTTTTTAGCGAGGGGTTTGCATGAAGGATTGGAGCGGTTCAGGTCGAATCCCCCGGACCGCATAATGATTGAGCAAGCTGTAGTATAAGTTGTGGCTCGGGATTTTCCGGTTTCCAGTCTGAATTTGCAAAGAGTATGTCTGCGGGCGATTTTCCTTTTAATTCTTCTCTTGCCCTGAAGAACCATTCGAGAATACCCTTGCTATTATACGTTCCGGAAAGACAATTTGTTATCCGGGTTAAAAATTCGACTTGTTCCGGCGACCTTGGGGGTCCACCTTCGATTTCACACACCGTTTCCTCTTTTTCGTATGGTTCATTTTTTACGGACCAGTTTCATTGTAGCAGATGCAACGTGCTTGTCTAGCGAAATAATGAATATCCTGCCGACTTTTAATCTCGGGCGGGGTGTAGCACGAAATCAATGCCTCGTTTCGCGCCATGGCGAGCGTTGCGAATTAATATAAGCGTCTTGTGGATAGGATGAAAAGAAAGTATAGTGTGGATAATGGGCAAATTTAATACAAAAGTGGTGCGGGCGGCTATGAAACCGGATCCAACGACCGGCGCGATTATTCCTCCCATTTATCAGGTGGCAACGTACGTGCTGGAAGAAGTGGGAAAGGATAAGGGATTTGATTATAGCCGTGCGGCTAATCCCACGCGGCGGGTGCTGGAAGAATATTTGGCGGCCATCGAAGGCGGGAAATACGGCGTCTGCTTTGCAAGTGGCATGTCCGCAGTGGACGCTGCGCTGAAGTTGTTGAAAGCCGGGGATCATGTTGTCTGCACAGATGACGTATATGGCGGCATATCAAGGCTTTTCAATCAGATTCTGGCTAATTATAATCTTTCATTTACCTATGTTGACACTGCGGATCCGCAGAAAGTAAAAGATGCCGTACGGAAGGAAACCAGGCTGCTTTGGATTGAAACGCCCACTAATCCGCTTCTTAAAATTACCGACCTGGAAGCAATGGCCGAGATTGCGAGGACGAATAAATTATACTATGTCGTGGATTCCACTTTTGCCACGCCCGTATTTTTAAGGCCCTTGGAGTACGGCGCGGACATAGTGGTGCATAGTACGACAAAGTACATAAGCGGTCATAACCAGCTTATCGGGGGGGCGCTGATAACTAACCGCAAGGACATTTTCGATCAAATGAAATTCATTCAGAAATCCATCGGCGCAGTGCCGTCGCCTTTCGATTGCTGGCTTACTCTTCTCGGCGTGAAAACGCTTGCGGTGCGCATGAAGCGCCATGACGAGAACGGGCGGTGCGTTGCAGATTTTTTATCGCAGCATCCAAAGGTTTCGCGCGTGATGTATCCGGGATTGCCGTCGCATCCGCTTCACGAAACTGTAAAGCGGCAGATGTCCGGATTTGGGGGAATGATTTCATTTGAACTTAAAGGAAGAATTCCTGCGGCGAAAACAGTGATGAATAACGTTAAACTTTGTTTACTTGCGGAAAGCCTTGGCTCAGTAGAAACCATGATTACTCATCCGGCTACCATGACGCATGCAAGTGTACCGAGGGAAGCGCGTCTTGCTCGAGGACTTACAGACGGTTTGGTACGATTGTCAGTCGGAATTGAAGACGCGGACGATATTATCGCCGATTTGGCACAAGCGCTTGAGAAAGTTTCTTAGCGTTGTTATGTGCAATGCCTTTTGAGTTATGAAATCAATTTATGCCGGAAGGCCCTTTTGAATAAATTGATTCGTAATCGAATTTTAAAACTCCATACTCCATGAAATATAGAATCTGTATTGTTTATCGTACCGGTATCAGAAACTGTTGATAAACTGTGGAAAAATCTACTGAACGAAGCGTTCAAAATCGAAAAAACCGCATAAAATGCGGTTTTTTTCATTAAGGAAAGTTACGCGCGGAGAAGTTTTACCGAAAACACCCCTTATTGATTAAGTGTTTTGAAGTGGGGTAGAATAAAATAGTAATGGGGAAATGTGGATAAGTATGGGGATAAGTGCGAATCTTTGGGGAAAAGTCGATACAATATTGATTTTTCGCTAGACGCTTTCCTTATTTCTTATCTTGGGTAAATTGTTTATCGGCGAATATACGCACAATGTAGATCAGAAAGGGCGGCTGGCAATTCCGGTAAAATTCAGAGCACATCTCTCCGGAGGAGCCGTTATTACACACGGCCTTGATCGGTGCCTGTTTTTGTATACGCAGAAGGATTGGGAAGTGCTCGCGCAGAAATTGGTTGCGCTTCCAATCAGCCAGTCGAATTCAAGGGCCTTTGCAAGACTGATGCTTGCGGGAGCAATGGATGTTCAGCTTGATGCGCAAGGAAGAATTTTGATTCCGGACTATCTGCGTCCGTATGCGGGAGTATCAAAAAAAGCAGTACTGGCAGGCCTCTATAACCGGATTGAGGTATGGAACGAGAAAAGATGGCAAGAATATAAATTGAAGACCGAAAAGGAATCCGATGAAATTGCGGAGAAAATGAGAGAGCTCGGAATATAAATTCCTAATTCCCAATTACCAATTCCCGATAAAGTTTTAATTGAATTGAACAAGAGATCGGAATTGGATATTGGAAATTGGATATTGGAAGTTGGTTCACGTTCCTGTTCTTTTACACGAAGCAATTACATTGTTGGATCCAAAGCCGAATGAGTGTTTTGTTGATGCGACGCTCGGCGCAGGGGGATATGCAAAAGAAATTTTGGCTCGGACTGCGCCTCAAGGAAAATTGTTCGCGGTGGATTTGGATGAAAACGCCGTAGCGCATTTTGAACGGTACATAACGGCAACGGAATGGGCGCCCAGAGTTATTGTGCAGCAGGGGAACTTTGCCGATTTGCCGGAACTCATGGGACAGAATCATTTTCCGCGCGCAGATGGTTTGATTGCGGATTTGGGTTTTTCTTCCGACCAGATTGAGGCAAGCGGTAGAGGGTTTACTTTTTTGAAAGACGAGCCGCTTCTGATGGCATACGATATACATTCTTCGTGCACGGCCGCAGCAATTGTCAACGGCTATACGGAGAAGGAATTAGGCGAACTTATACAGAGATACAGCAACGAGCGTTATGCAGCCAGAATCGCGAAGAACATTGTTGTTCGGCGGAAGGCGAGAAAGATTATTACCACGAAGGAGCTTGTTGATATAATTATTCGTTCCGTTCCAGAGCGGTATGAACGTGGCAGAATCCATCCGGCAACACGGACGTTTCTGGCCTTGCGAATCGCGGTTAACAACGAATTGGAAAATCTCACTCGGCTGCTGGCCCGTCTCGAGGCAATAGTAAAACCCGGCGGAAGAGTTGCGATTATTTCCTTTCAGTCGCTTGAGGACAAATTGGTTAAAGATGCATTCAGGCAGAAACAGAAAGAGGGAAGATTTGTGGCGATGACCAAAAAACCGCTCATCCCTGGCGAAGAAGAGATACGAAATAATTCTCGCGCGCGATCGGCAAAATTACGCGTCGCCCGCATTTGAGAAAATATATTCCAGATTCTAAATTCCAGAGTATTATTCTATGACTGTTATCAATTTAAGCCAAAGAAACCATCCGTACATAAATTTTTTCCTTGCCGGACTCATCGCGGCAGTTCTTGTGTTGTCCGGGTGGTTCGTCTATGAGTATAATAAAGCGGTAGATACTAAATTCGAAATCGACACCGCTAAAAAAACCGTTGAAGAACTTTTGTTATCGAACGCCGGATATAAGGCGAAATTATATAATCTTGTATCTCCGGAAGAACTGGAGCGGGTAAGCCGCGGGTCAGGACTGGTGAAGGAGTTGCGTCCGCGATATCTGTTTGAAACGGGCGATTTGGTGGTGCGCGCGCAATAGAGCATTCGGCAGGGGATATGCAGCATGCATGGGTTTCATGTTTCATGCCCCATGCCCGGTGGCGTTCTTTATGCAGAGGCGGGTAAGGAGATTTCTTGCGCAGTGGAGACTGATGGCCGTTGTGGGATCATTTTCTCTTTTGTATCTGGTGTTGGTGGGTCATTTGTATTCGATTCAGGTAGAACAGCGGCCGTACTATTCGGCACGAGCGCAATCGCAGTATCGTTTGGCCGGTTTTTTAAATGCCCAGCGGGGCAATATTTTTTTTCAGGATAAAAACGGAACGTTGATCCAAGCGGCAATCATGAAAGAAATGCCTGCCGTGTTTGCGGTTCCTAAGGAAATAGGAACTCCTCAAGAAACCGCCATGGCGCTTGCACAAACGATTCCCGGGACGGATGAAGACGAACTTGTGAGGATTCTTTCGAAAGGAGACGACCCGTATGAGCCGATTGCCAAGAAGGTTTCTGATGCAGTTGTTGACGCGATCAAAAAACTGAAACTTGGAGGCATTTATATCGATGAGGAGCCCAACCGATTTTATCCGCTCGGTTCCATGTTCGCTCACGCGTTGGGATTTGTCGGTCCTGCCGCAGAAGACGAAGAAGCAAAGGGCCGTTACGGGCTGGAGCTTTTTTACGAAGAGGAACTTCGGGGGCTGGGGGGAGAGTTTAGCGAAGATAATTTAATCAAGCCGCCGACAAACGGAAGTAATCTGATCCTTACTGTTGATTACACTATTCAGCGCAAAGCAGAAGCGGTGTTGAGGGCATTGGTCGAGAAGCACGGCGCCGGCGGCGGATCGGTGATTGTCGAAGATCCTCAAACCGGAAGGATACTTGCCATGGCGAGTCACCCGACATTTGATCCGAACGAGTATTCTCATTACAGCATTGCGACGTTCATCAATCCAGTTGCACAGAGCATATATGAGCCGGGGTCCGTTTTTAAGGTGATGACGATGGCGATTGGAATTGAAACCGGAAAACTTACCCCTGACACTACGTATGTGGATAAGGGATACGTGACGTTTGACGGCCGGACGATTAGAAACTGGGATCTTAAGACAAGAGGCGAGCTGACTATGGCGCAGGTGCTGGAACATTCTGTTAATACCGGCGCGGTATTCGCGGAGCGGCTCATCGGCCACGATTTGTTCTATAATTATCTTATTTCGTTCGGTTTCAATGAACCTACGGGCATTGATTTGCCCGGAGAATTAAAGGGGAGTCTTGCGAATCTCCGTACCCAGCGCGACATTAATTTTGCGACTGCTTCGTTCGGCCAGGGCGTATCGGTGACCCCGATCTCGCTTACTAACGCGATTGCCGCGATTGCGAATAGGGGGATTTTGATGCGGCCGTATATTGTTGAGCGCATCGTGAACGCCGAAGGAGGGATTATTGAAGAACGTAAGCCGGAATTTATCCGGCGGGTAATCGGCGAAAGAACCGCAGAACAGGTGATTGATATGATGGTTGCCGCGGTACGGACGAATATCATCGCCGATATTCCGTCGTATGAAGTGGCCGGAAAAACCGGCACTGCCCAAGTGCCAAATTTAGCCGGAGGGGGCTATTATGAAGATCAAGTCATTAACAGTTATACAGGTTTTGCGCCGGCAACGAATCCGAGATTCGTGATACTTATTAAATTGGACAAGCCGTTGGGGGCGCCGCTTGCAGGGCAAACTGTCGTGCCGGCGTTTCGTGAATTGGCTGAATTCATTCTCAACTATTATGAGATACCGCCGGATAGTCTCTAATCTGGAATCTAGAATCTGGAATTTTTTGGAGAAACCTTTTTATTGAAACAATGCGTAACATTTGTATCGACTTTCTAAAATACGTTTTGCGGCTATTGGCGCGGATGACTATTTCACGGTATCGGCCGAGCGTTGTCGGCGTTACCGGCAGTGTCGGCAAGACTTCTACGAAAGAAGCAATTTCTGTTGTATTAAGAAGCGGCAGAACGGTTAGGTCCAGTCCGGCGAATTTTAATAATGAGATTGGTTTGCCGCTTTCGGTGATCAGCGATAAGGCGGAGATTGAGCAGCCGGTTTTCTTCTTTTGGCCGAATGTGATTTTTTCAGCCGTTAAGAACCTTGTTTTTACATCAGCTGCGTATCCGCGCGTGCTCGTATTGGAATACGGAGCGGATCGGCCGGGTGACATTAAGCGGCTGCTTTCCATTGCGCGACCGAATGTCGGCGTGGTTACGGCAATTGGCGAGATACCCGTGCACGTGGAGTTTTTTGCAGGCCCTCAAGCGATCGCAAAGGAAAAGTCTTCTCTTGTTGAGGCATTGCCCGCGGATGGCAGGGCGGCGCTTAACTTTGACGATCTCACCGTTCTTGAAATGAAGGAATTGTCGAGGGCAGGCGTTGTTACCTTTGGATTCGGCGAAGGCGCCGACGTACGGATAACAAATTTTTCCCATCGATTGGAGCGCGGCGTTCCTGCCGGCATCTCATTCAAGCTCCAATACGGCGGCACATCAATGCCGGTGCGTATTGCGGATACGTTCGGGAAAGCGCAGGCGTATGCGGCAGCCGCCGCTGCGTCAGTGGGCTTGATGCACCGCATGAATTTGGTTACCATTTCTGAAGCTTTGGGCAATCACTATCGGGCTCCTTGGGGCAGAATGAAACTGATGAAAGGGCTTAAAGACATACTCGTCCTTGATGATTCATATAATGCGGCTCCGCTTTCCATGCATGCGGCGCTTGATACGCTCTGCGATTTGCCGGCGAAACGAAAAATTGCTGTGTTGGGCGACATGCTGGAAATCGGAAAATACGCTCTTGAGGCGCATGAACAGGTAGGGAGATTGGTTTCCCGCTGCTGCGATATGCTTGTTACCGTCGGACCGCGGGCTAAATTTATCGCCGAGGGCGCCGTAAAAAATGGATTCAGCCGCAAAAATATTCTAAATTTCGATTCGGCGGAAGACTCGCTCAAGCCAATTCGTCAGCTGACCCAATCGGGCGATTTAATCCTGGTGAAAGCCTCCCGAGCGATCCATCTGGAGAAAGTGGTGGAGGAGCTGAAAAACCCCTTGGAGAATTTCTAATTTCCATCCGCCAGCTGGCGGACCAAATTCCATAGGTCCTATCGTCTAGTCCAGTCTAGGATCCCGCACCAAAATAGCATTGCGCTCTTCGCCTACCGGCGGAGCGAGTTAAATAATGCTCTTTTGGTGACGGGACAGGCGCCAGGTTCCTTATCCTGCACTAAAATTTAAACCATAATGCATGCATGCTCCCATCGTCTAGTGGCCTAGGACACGTGGTTCTCATCCACGAAACACCGGTTCGATTCCGGTTGGGAGCACTTTAAATTTTCAGTGCGGGGTCATCCTGAAAACACGGGTTCGAATCCCGTTGGGACTGCCAACTTGTGAGAGGTTCAGAGTCCGAGATGCCTCATCCCTTACACCTTGCGACCCGAGCTTTCTCCAAATCACAAAACACGCCATAGAGCGTGTTTTGTGATTGTAATCGAAAAACTAATAACATCAGGTGTTTTCCCATCCAAGGTACGACGGGTATATATGGCCGCATATAAAAGTTGGGTTGATCGACGTGGTTCGTACGAAAAGTATATCGGTGCGGTGATTAGGGCGTTCGAACTAAATATCAAAGGCAAATCACGTAATGCCGTTTTGCGTATTGCCAAAGCGGTTATTAAAGATCAGCAAAATCGCACGTATCACTACACTAGGAGTCTTGTTAAAGATCTCCGGAGAAAAAGTTATTATATCCTCGCTATTTCCAATTCGCCCCGCGAAATTGTCGGGCCTTTTTGCATAAAGCTAGGTTTTGATAAGGTCTACGCGAGGATGTACGAGGTGGGGAAGGACGGAAGGTTTACAGGGAAAGGCTTGCATGAAGATTTGATATCCGATAAAGCAAGAATTCTGAAGCGTGCAGTGGAAAAAGCACATTTGAACTTAAAAGGCTCTGTTGGTGTGGGAGATACAGAGAGCGATATCGCTTTTCTGAAGATGGTAGAAAACCCAAGTAGCTTCAACCCAAACCTCAAGTTATACCAGTATGCAAAGCGCGTCGGATGGAAGATGGTAGTTGAAAGGAAGGATGTTGTATATTCAATTGAGAAAAGATAGAAAATGAGACAACGCAGTGTCTCATGGGCTTTGCCTCCACACCTATGCATAGGTGGGGGGGGGTGTGTTTACTAATTATGTAAAAAGTGTTAAACTATGCATATATCATATGGAAAGGCCACCTATAGAAAAAGGGCAGATGCCAGCACAAGAACACCGACCAGAAGAAGGCCAGGAAGCCTTGCCGGAATTGCAATTAACCGAATTACTCAAATCGGAGAAGCCTATTAATGAAGTAGAAGATAAGAAGTTAAAGATAGAGGCTGTTCGTCCTTGGAACAATTATACAATTGTCACCCTTGAAGGTTCAGATGAGATTCGAATTTTTGATGAAGAAACAAAACAAATCCAAGATTTTAAGCCACCTCTAAATAGCAAGAAGATTGCAGTCACTTGGTCTGGGGCTAAGCAATTTGTAGATAACAAAGAATATATTGGAGTAGACAATAATACAGGCAATGATTTTCAGGTTTCTAAATTACCATCAATTTTAAGGGGTCCAGCTAGAAAAAAGCTGGCGGGTACTAGCTCAGGGTATTTTAGAGTAGCTGAAGGAGGTCAAGATAATTTAGTAACTACTGATTTTCAGATCATCGAAGGCGGTAAGTACATAGTTTTTAATGATAAAGACGGTTCATATTTCGCTTTTCTAACTCAAAGTGAAAAAGGAGTAGTTCTAGCTCCTAAGAATTGGGTCAAGATAGATCCTGCTTACTTTTTATCGCATAAGAAGATTCCTGAAGAATTAGAAAAATATGCAGAGGCACTGAGTTTAAATTTTGAAGGTTACAAGCCATTGAACGATCGGTACACAGCCTTAATTACGGACGTAGGTATCAATATCGTTAAAAATGAAAACGCTAAGGGAGCACCGGTTTTTTCTGAACTTATTCCATCAGTAGAAAGAAATGTTACAGTTGACCCAACAAATCCTAACATTATTTACTACTGTCAAAGTAGTAATCCTAGAAATATTAGGAGAATTGATCTCAGCGCAGAACCAAATACTTGGGGAGTAATTTCAGCCGAGCTTCCACAAAAATATGAAAGTGTTAGCAACCTGCAACTTGATCCTTCCGGCAACTTCTTTCTATTTTATTCCAAAGAAGACCTGGTGATGACCACCAAAGACGGATTAGAAGAAGTAAAAAGAGTACCGCAACTTACCCAAGTAAATTTTGACGGTCAAGGACGAATACGAGCAGTTGATAAAGATGGGCATTTGGTGGTTTATGAACCTAACTTTGGAGAGCTAGCGCAAGAGCTTGATAAAAGAAGAGTTGCCAAATTGGCAGCAGGTATTAAGGTCGCTGACATTTTTGATTTGGAGGCAGCGAGAAAAGAAGAAGCTAGGAAAAAAATCGAAACACTCGAGTATTTAGAGCCTCTGCGCGCGCAGTACGGAGAGCAATTTAATCAGATACTCGCAAAAATAACCACACAGGAAGGAGTCCGTCAACTTCGGGACGGATTCAATAAAATGCGCGATGCGCTGCGCGGGCAAGGATTGAAGCCAAACGAAGCTGCCTTTATCCTCGAGGGTCTTGAAGCCCCCATCGTTGTCAAAGAAAAAGAGTTTGCCTCTAAGGGCGCGGCAGAAGCGCTAGTGGCCGTGCAATCTCGTCTTGCAAGCGGTCTCTCTATTGCTTCTGTGTCAGAAGCGCGTACAGCCTTAGATGCCGTAAAAGCATCGGAGGGGCTTCTTGACGATACAACTCGCCGGGAAATACGAGAAGTTACGCGAGAATTGGAAGAAAAATCTCTTGAGCTATTTCGTCAGCGAGGCGGGGAAATTATCAAAGATGTGCATGGGCTTGTTGAAAGGACAAAGCGAGACCTCGAAGCTTTTACCGGCAAGTCGCAAATGGATGATTGGTTGGAGTTCAGATACCCGCAGCTCAAATCACGACTAGGTTCTTTGGCTCATGACTGCCCACTAGAGGCAGATGAGGCGTATAAAGCGATCGTAGCAGCTCGTACCGATCTTGCCGAGATCGCGACCTCATTCGAAGAGAAGTTTAAACGCGAATACGCAAAAATCCGCGAAAAAGCCGTTGAGCGAATGGAGGGGGTTGTCGATACCCTTGGGTCAGATATCGAGGGTCTTGTCGATAGACTGCGCGGAAAAGCCTTTACCGACCGCAGAGCAGCAGAAGACTATCTAAATTTGAGCGAGGCCAAGAAAACATTAGAGGCAGAAATTGCAGCTTTATCTTCTCAAAATCCTGATGTCGCAAAAGAGCTGGAGCGCGCACTTAAAGTCAGGCTATCCAATACTCTTACCGAAATTGAACGCGGCGCACTTACGCAGGTTGCAGAAACCGGTCAGCAAATGATTATGTTCGGAGAAACCGCTTTCCCAAAGTGGGAGGCAAAAGTTAAAGAGAAATCAGAGCGCAAGGTTGACTTAGGATTTGAAGAAGACGCAAAGACTCACGGGCCCGGGGTAAAAGCTGGGGACGTTCTTGGCGATGTCGCGGTTTCTATAAAGAACCCGGATGGTTCAGTATCAAAAGCCCGGCTTTATGAAGGATATCAAGATGAGAACGAGTGGAGATTCGGTCTTTTAAGTTATCGAGGAGGGGCAATTCCGCCATCTTATCTTAGCGCGGCCGAATTCAAAACGGTTAAAAAAGACTATTCCGACTGGATAAGGGGAGAAAAATCAAGTTTGCGTGTAGAACTTGAAGAAAAACGAAATGCATTGCGAGAAATTTATGCGAGAAGGCAAGGGGTAGGAGAAAGAACTGCAGAAATCGATGAGGCGTGGAAAAACGAATATAGGGAGAAGTTGAAAGAATACTCAACATTTGTTTCCGAACATCACATTGTATTGCTCCGTCGGATCGACAAAATCAAGGAAGAGCCGGAAATCGAATTTACTAATGGCAGGGGTTTTGTACCAGAATGGCAAAGCCACTGGGTTTCGGATCCCCAAACCGAGCATAACCTTGAAGAAATGGCGCGTATATTCAAAATGCAGCTTGATTTACAAGAGGGGATATTGAATCTCAAGGGACACGCGGGTACAGGAAAAGATGTGGACTTAAAAATGTTTGCCGCCCGTACGAATCGGCCTTACTTTGCTACGGACTGTACTAAATGGACAACGGAATTCGAACTTTCTGAGGACGTGGTGCTTGAAGCCGAGGACGGTGCTTCGCGCACCGTAAAGGTTCCATCAGCGGTCTTGAACGGCATTACCACTCCCGGGGCAATAGTTTACTTTAATGAATTTACAGCAATGCCGGAACAGGCGCAAATTTTCTTGCATGCTCTCATGGATGAAAAACGGTCTCTTACTTTGAAAACAAGTTCTGGGAAGACTAAACGGGCCCTTGGGAGCGTTCTTCTGGCAAGTTCCGAAAACCCGGGTTATCCCGGAACATTTGAGCCGCAATTCGCAACAAAAAGCAGAAGGGTTTCTCTGGAAATCGGCTACCCGCCATCTATTCGTAAACCAGAGACAGGAGATCGTAATCCAAATCCTCCATACGATGCCTCCGAAGCTCTTCGTGTTGCTCGTGGCGTTGATTCTCTTTCCGATCTTACCTATGAGGCCAGCATTGAGCGTAATGAATTTGTAAAAATGTGGGATAGGTATGTGAATGGTATCGAAAATGGCGTACCGGAACCAACGGGTACTCAAAAGTTTGATATAGATACCATATTGGCATTGGTCCAATTCGCTAATAATCTCCGCGAGAACTTTATTAAAATTTTTGAAAAGAGCCGTGAGGCCCGTAACGCGTTGCCCGTTAGCCAGCCTATTACCGGTCGGGAACTGCGTCGATGCGCTTATGCCTTGAGCAAAATGACACCGGAAGAGAAAGCAACGGCAAATCCAGAAGTTGTTGCCCGAACCCTTCTTGATACATATTTCTTGACCCATATTGATAAGAAGGAGGATCAGGATAAGATTCGAACCGCGATGGGTACTTGGACTTCCAAGAAGCGGGTAAGAGCATAGTTACTTGTAGTGAGCTTGTCGAACTATGGAACGACCTCATGATGAAATTATAGAATCGCCGTCTCAAACTAAAGAAAAAACACCGCCGCCGAAACTAACACGGGAGATGTTGTTTTTGGCAGAACAAGCGGCCGAAGGCAGATTAAAAGTTCTTCCCGGAGGGGAGTGGGCGCTACATCACCCTGCTGATGAGCATTCTCGAGCTGAAAAACTTCAAGGGCTACTGGATGGCAGATATACCGCCGAAGAAGTAGCGCATGACATAAAACCCGATGCGCTTTTTTATAATGCCGAGGATATAGAAAAACAGGGATTGGAAAGCGTAAGCGCAAGAGTGCGAGACCTATCCGCCTTTATTACCCACTACGACTACCCTCGATTCGCGCGATTCGTAGAGAGTATGCGCGGACGGAGTATTCCGATTGAGGAGCTGGACAGACTCTATACTGAAATTACACAGGCGCGGGTTCAGAAGAAAGTAATGGACGCCTATGGATATACGGGTAAAAAACAGATAGAGAGCGCCTTGCGTAATGAAGCTGACAATGTAGTTCAAGGGATACAAAACCTCCCCAGATCGCAAAAAGTGCTAAAAGCGTTGAAAGTTAATTGGATGTACGAGGAACTAGGACTCGTTGCTTCCGAGGAGTGTCTCCGCATCATTTCGGAACTTTCCGGGGACGAGAGAAAAGTTCTTGAGAGCCTGCAGAGCTCTTATCGTGAATACATACAACGAGGAGACGAGAACGCTTATAAAGAACTGACCAAGGCTATACAAGAGGATTTTCCAAAAATACAAAAACAAATTGAAAGCGGGCAGCCGAGCGAGAGCATGCAAGAACTCGCCAAAGAGCTTGAACCATTTATGGACCAGGCCGTTCCGCCAGGCACCCCGGAAGATAAGGCAATACCCTCTGAGGATAGGGACGAATATCATACGCCGCCGCCTGCACCTGGAGAATCAAAAGAAAAAATGCAGGAACGGCCAATTTTTGAAATTGACCCCGCGCTTGGCGGATATTATGCGAGTGGCAGAAAAAGTTATTTTGACGTAGATACGAAGACATGGAGTAAGAAAAAGCAGCTCTCTCCATATAATGTTTCTATCGCAGGCAAAGAACGATCTACTATCTCAGGAACTTTGGATAATGGAATTAAATCCCTCCCTCTTCCAAATGGCTATGCATTAGATATGTCTTCTCTAAAAGCTAAGGGGGTTAATATAGAAGTCAAGCGCGATCAGAATGGATGTTTTTATTTTGAAGTCAACGGGACTGGGTCGTTTACAGTAGATTTCCTGCCGGAGCAAAATCCTTTTCTTGGGCGCGTTATCCCGGAAGATACCGCGCCTCTTTATCGTGGGTCGCTATCAAAAAAAACGGAGTCAACGATTTCTAAACTCATAGGATCGCCTTTGCAAAAAGCCGAACAGGCAAGGCAATATATCTTAGCCAATCACTTTTACCCGGGTGGCGGAGACTTGCAAACCGCCCAAACGTTGCAGCATAAGCTACGCAGTGAATCAACGGGCGATAATTATTTGCAGAGTATTGATAAGTCGGAATATCTCGAGTGTTACTCCGCCAATACTAAGTTTATTGCAATGATGCGTAAAGCTGGCGTGCCAGCCCGTTTAGTTATCGGGCACAAAGTAGAAGGAGCCAAAGACGGAAAATCTGCCATTACGCAAAATACCGGTCACGCATGGTCAGAAATCTGGGATGGGAAAGCATGGCGACGCTTTGACGCCACTCCGAGTCCGAAACCCGAGGATCAAAAAGAACCCGACAAGGATACTGAAAAATCAAAAAAGGAACAGGCAAAAGAAGCGCAAGATGGCGGTATAGATAGTCTACAAGAGAAACGGGACAAGCAAGATAAGCAAGAAGGAAAACAGCAAGATGGCAAACAACAAAAACCAAAAAAAGGACAAAAGCAGCAATCCACCAAGCCTGGGAATCCTCTAGAACAAATGTCTGATGCCTCGGAAGAGGATTTGCAACAGGCCGAATCACAACTACAGCAGGCAAAGGAGCAAATGGATAAAATTACACAGCAAAAACAGCAGCTGGAGCAAAAAGCTGAAACCGCAGAAAAATTTAAGGATATTGCAGAATTACAAAGAGAGATAGAGCAAAGTGATCTTTTCGACGATCTGAAAAAAGAACTTCAGGATAAATTGGAGGCAAAAGAAGAACAAATGAAAGGCAAAATCAAAGATGAACTCGATAAAATGGTCGAAGACGGTTTTATGGACGAAAAGCAAAGAGATGAAATTTTAGAAAAACTTGAACAAAGAAAACTTGAGGAACTTGATCGTATTCAAAAAGAAGTTGAGCAGGAAAATAGACTCTATAACGAATACGAGGATATCCGTGAGGAAATCATGCCTCTTGTAGATAAGTGGTTTAAATACTTTGCCGAACGCCTACCAAGACAAGAAGAAGTTGGATTTGACGAAGACTCATTAACAAGACAAGGGGCATTTAATCGCAGGTCGGTGATGAAACCAAGAAACCTGCTTTTCGGTATGGTAAAAAATCCCAGGGAAATTAAACCGTCTATAAAACCACGATTTATGGCTTCAATTCTGGTAGACGTGTCCAGTTCTATGGCAGGAGAAAAATTAAAGAACGCCAGAAAGCTTCTTATTTTTTACTCCGAACTGTTCAGTAGAATCTCCGCAGTATTTGGATATATTCGTTTTTCTGTGGATATTTTTTCCGATTCGGTAAACGAAATAAAGGGGTTCAGGCAAGATTATGATTCGCCCGAGCGTTATGACTTTGAAGATGGCACGCATTCAACGGTCAAGGTGCGTCTCATGCAAAAGCTCACTACTCAAGGCGGCACTAATATGCTTGATGGTATTAAAAAGGCCGCCGGCGAACTTAATAAAGAGGTCGAGGAATATCCGGATTACGCCTCCGCATTTTATTTCGTGGGAGATGGCGGAGATACTTATGGGAATGCAACAAACATTAGGAACTTCCTATCGATAAACGAGACTGAGCGCGGTTTTGGAGAACACATGTACTCTGCTATTTTGCTTGGCAATGAATCCCAGCGTCGTGAATTGGCGGAAATCTTTGGTGATGAGCACACTAACGTTGCCCCCGACTTCGATGAACTCATCGAAAAAAGCATGGATAAGTTCGATGAGGATTTAGAGGAGTATCTTAAGACCAAGATGCAACAGTAGTTAACTCTACTTTCATTCCTCGATCATCGTTGTCTTTTTATACAGGTTAGAATCGTTCGTCGCAGGGGTAAACATTTGATAACCCACGTTATTTGCATAATGCCAGATACATATTGGACTCCATGAAGCCCTAGAGCTATGGAGTTTTTTAATAGAATCCACTGTAAAT
>Ga0155700_121_pt1 | contig 51443 bp, 46 predicted proteins | sample RifCSPlowO2_01_FD_107357 | JGI IMG/M metagenome (GOLD analysis project Ga0155700, IMG submission 107357) | Parcubacteria group bacterium RIFCSPLOWO2_01_FULL_48_18 | reverse complement strand
TAAGCCGTCAATTAAAGTGAGAGAAAGTTGTCATCCCAGCTATTCGGGGAGATGCTTGGCCGAACTGATAACCCTTGAGCCAGAACCTAATGTATTATCTGTGAGCAAGTGTGACAATAACGGTTATATCTATTTTTGATAAGCTGAAACAATAAATAAACTAAATTTGTTTCTACGATAAATCGGGTATATAAATATACTCCGTTTGTTTCTGTAAAATGGTTCTGATTTCCTCTACGATGCCCTGCAACAGCATTTTGTATCGAGAACCGCCTCATCCGAGGCGGTTGTACGACCGAGATACTTACGAATGCATGGATGAAGTGCCTTGTAAAAACCTTTGTTTTTGATATAGTTACATCATGACCACAAAGATGTTGGATAAAAAAACAAGGGAGTTAGAAAAGGAAGTGGAGCTTCTTCGTTCTTTTGCGATTGGCCAGGCGGGAAAGGATTCAGAAGGAGAATATAACCCGGCTTTTGTGAAAAGAGCATTAGCGGCAGCCAAAGAAAAGCCAAAGTATGAGTTTAAAGACCCTACCTCTTTCCTAAGACACATCAGAGGTAAATAGTAAGAAATATTTTACCATGGTGAGAGTTTACTACACTGAAAATTTCCTTAAGCACGCCAAGAAAATCACCGAAAAACAACAAGCCGAGCTCGCGCGGCTTGTTGTTTTGTTAAAGGAAAATCCTTATCATCCGAGATTGCACTCCAAGTCTTTATCCGGAGAATTTACCGGCATTTATTCATTCCGTATAACGAGAGATTTTCGAGCACTCTTTAAATTTTTATCTTCTGACGAAATTATTCTTGTTGACATTGGACATCGGAAAGACATTTATCGTTAAGAACGCATCTCAAATAGTAGTGGATTGGATATCATTAGTTTTGATGGCGGCGATTCTAAGTTGGAATATATTATTCCGATTAAACCCGATTTCTCAAAGGTAATGCTTGTTGAAGTTTCAAATCCCGGCCCATTATTTGATCAAGTTCTTTCGACGCTCAAACTAATTAATTAAGCGGCCATGTCGCTGCAAATGGTCAGACCGAGACACCTCGCGGCGATTCAAAAATGATCCCCCGAAAACCCTTTTCCGCCAAAGGCGGATCCGTCTTAGGCGGAAACGGTCTCACCCGAAGAGGTCCGCGACCGACTCACACTGTCATTGATTTTTCATTTTATTAATGCTACTGCATAAAACCGAATCTGGGATGTGGATATGCCTTTCTTGATGCTGGGTTATGGTTCTAACATCCTCTACGATGCCCTGCTCTTGTCTTATGCTACTAAGAATGGTATAATAGTCGTATAGTTCTTTACATATCCAACTTGCGTGTTTTGCCATAGCGGAAAGCGGCCTTACTTAAGAAGCCGTTTCCCGCTATGGCAAACTCGCATTCCGCGGGAGCCCTCTGGCGCAAACGGCAGGTCTTAAGGTTTTGCACAGCGCAAAATCAGGAGACAAGCCAACAAGGAGGCGACAATGCCGCGCACTAAAAGCGAATGGCTTTCGGCCTATGGCAAGGGGCAAGAGGTTTTCAAGGGTATCGTGGATGCGGTGCTCGAGCGTGGAGGATCAGATGACGATCTCGATCGCGTTCGGCGGTCATCGACGCTTCGCGGAAGAATCGCCGATGTGATCACGGGTCTCGATAAGACGGCCGCGCAAGCTCTACACTCGTTCCGTGCCGTCACAATCGGTACTCTGCCGAACCACCAGACCTACCGCGCGGCGCTCGAGGCGGCAGGACACAGGATCGGCGACTACGCCAATCAGATCTTGTCCAAGATGACCGTTGCTTCCGTGCCAGCCACGCTCGACTTGGTGGTTCTTACCAACAAAGAAATAACCGGCAAGGATCAGGCGACCCGAGTCGAGATCTACGAAGCGGCTCTCGCTAGAGGCGATGTTGATCTCTGCCTCGTTGAAGTCGGTCCCGCTCTGCGTCTCCAGTACGGGGATCAGCCAATGAGCGAATGGCTTATTGTTGCCATGGAACCCATCACTGACTCGGGTGGCAGTCTCAGGCTGTTCCGCGTCGGGCGGAGCTCGCGCGGTTCGTGGCTCCTTAGCCTCTACGACGGCCCTGGCAGCGTCTGGCACGGTGGCAGCCGTTGGCTGTTCGTCCGTCGCAAGTAGCACTTCGCGCTGAGAACTTTGGTCCTGCACTTGGACTCTTAGAACTTAGCGCTTCCCGTAAGGCACCAAATGCCCAGCGTTCCGATCTTGGAATGCTGGGCATGTTTTTTTCTGATACAATAAAAATGGAAATAGGCGAATATGCGGACGACTACGGTTTTCCGCTGCCGAAACCAGTATCCATGCATCGAGAATATCTCTGACCACGGTTTGGGGTAGAGTGGTGCATGCAGACACTTCACATAAAAAATGAAGCTACTTGGTGAAGAGTGCTATGGCATTTATGATGCCAAATACGATTCAGCCCCAAGAGCATTCAAGGGGCGGTGGCTTAGACGGCATTTTTCACGTAACTGACTCGGATGGCAATCTCGGATGAATTTGAAATTATTGAAAAGGAGTAGAAGTTAATGAGTGATGTGGATAGGAATATTTTAGAGGTCCGTGACCGTGTGACACTGCCAATGTGCACGAACAGAGGCTAATGCCCCTGTTTTTGCTTTATCCATCGGTGTTTTGTTTAGTTTCAAATCTTACAAAATTTGTAGTGCATGCGTAGATTCTAAGACATTTGCATAGATATAGACAAAAATGCATAGATTTGGTAAGTTATATGATATGGAAAAGGAACGACTTGCCATTGGTGAGGCTGCAAAATATCTCCAAGTTTCTATTGATACGCTACGACGATGGGACGTGTCGGGAAAACTTCGTGCAGAACGAAGCGTAGGAGGGCACCGTTATTATCTTCTTTCTGGTCTCAAGCGGTTTCAAGCCGATCTTGATGCTATTGGGGAAACTTGGGCTGCAAGTGAGCAGTCGCCAAATATTCCTGAGGAGTATTATTGTGAACAATCGGATAGATTCAGTGCGCGCCTTAATCGTTTTGGTATGGATCTTCGTATGGCGGGCGTGCTTTCAGACAACTTGGTTCCCCTTGTGGTTGCCGTTGTCGGAGAGATCGGCGATAATTCGTTCGCGCACAATCTTGGAAATTGGCCGGATGTACCTGGCGTTTACTTCGCGTACGATGTACATAAACGTTTTATAGTACTTGCCGATCGCGGACAAGGAGTGCTTAAGACATTGCGGCGAGTGAAGCCCGATCTTGATAACGATCGGGATGCGCTTGTTGTCGCGTTCACGGAATTTCTTTCCGGCCGCGCTCCCGAGCGTCGAGGCAACGGACTCAAATTCGTAAGAGAAATCTGCGAGACAAATCCTATTGGTCTTCGTTTCCAATCCGGAATCGCCCTTATTCGTGTTTCATGGGAACCTGGTCGTATGGAAGTTATTCAGACATTGCGCAATATTCGTGGTACGTTTACCCGTATTGATTTTTAATTTTTCACAATAGTGAACATAGCTAACCATGGTAATTGAACTTAAAAAATTTGGCATGATTCTAACATCACGTCCCGCTGGTCGGGAGGCGTTCAATGCTATCCGGCCTACGTTAAAACCGGGCGACGATGTGGTACAAGTAGACTTTCGCGAAGTGCTTGCGGTAACCCCGTCGTGGGTTGATGAGTTTCTCTCGCTTTTAATTGATTATATCGGCGAGAATGTGGAACTTTTGCCGACCGACAATACCTCGGTGCTTGCCACGCTTCGAGTGCTCGCCGAAGCGAAACAGGAACCTCTTGCCAGCCTCGCGCGCCGATACCTGGAAGAAAAAAGGTGAGACACCAATGCTGATATATTAACATAAGACCCGGACGCCTCGGGGCGTTCCAAAAATGACCCCCCTAGAAAATCTCTCAACGGTCTCACTGGATTTGGCACCAGACCGTGTGATACTGCTCTTAGCAAAAGTTCCGAGGAGACTCGGAGACCTCAGAAAATAAATGGCCTATTACAGAAATTACCGAAAAAGAAATTATCACCGTCCTTATTATCACCGGCGTTATTATAGCAGACAAAATCGGCCTATTGATCCCAAAAAAGCATTCATCGCTTTTTGCGTACTCCTTATTTTTGGAATAATAAGCAATTTTGAATCTTTTTTGTCATCGTCTCTATTTCCGATTCTTCTTGTGGTGGGAGGTTTTTTTGTCGTGCGTAAAATTTTAAGAAATAGGCGAAGGGCACAAATAAGCAATGCATTTGCAATCTCGAAGCATCATCCGTACGAATAAGTAGAAATCAAAGATCCAATCATCGCAGATGCGCCGGATGATGATCCTTATGGTTTGCCGAGTCCAACTATTAAAAACAGATCAGAGCGCACCTCGGGGGATAGAACGCAAGCGCAAGAAAATATTGGCAATAGATATGAACTTAGGAGCAGTCTTATGACCCTAACCGAAAAAAAGTTTTTTGGTGTATTAGAGCAAGTAGTGGGAGGGAAATATCGTATTGAAAATCAAGTACAATTATCTCGAATTGTAAGCCCTCGCGACTCCAATAAGCATTATATTAATTATCAAGATTTCAATCGAATAAAAGCAAAATCGATTGACTTGTTCTGTACGATGAAGATTATAGACCTCATTTGTGCATCGAACTTGATGATCGCACTCATCAGAAGCAAGAGAGAATGGAAAGAGACGCATTTGTTGATGAGGTAATGCGCGGTGCGGGCCTTCTTATTGTTCATATTCCTGTTTCGGATTCATATGATATCGAAGAATTGCGTGAGCTAATATTTGGCGATTTTAACCAGTAGCTTGCCCCATTTCTAATAACGGACTTGAATTCAGGTGACGCGGAGACATTGAGGCGATCCAAAAATGATTCCCCGAAAACCCTTCAACGGCCTCATTCAGATAGGTACCAGATGCGGTGACACTGCTTTTAGTTTCGTGTGTGGACTCACCGAAAAACAACAAGCCAATATTGCGCGGCTTGTTGTTTTTTTGAAGGAAAATCCATATCACCCACGATTACACACCAAATCTTTATCCGGAGAATTTACGGGCATTTTGTGCGCAGAACATTCTTGAAATACAATAAGTTCGGGGCTATTATGATGGTGGCTCACCAAAAATAAAAAAGGAGGAGCCATGACCGCGGTGTTAATCGATGGGAGGCGGACGCCTTTCTTCAAGGCAGGAACCTTGGCGGGCGTTGATGCCGTCGAAATAGGCACAACTCCGATTAAGGCGCTTTTAAAACGATATGACGGTATTGAGAAGCATATTGACTGGGTAGTCGGTTCAAACCTCGGGAATGGAGTATTGCCCCCCGGCGGCTCCAATATGGCGCGCATTATCGCGACACTATCGGGCGTGCCGAAGGATATTCCCGCCGTGACGGTAAACATTAACTGCGCTAGCGGTCTTCACGCGGCAATCTATGCCGCCAGACTCATTGAACTCGGCGAGGCTAACCTCGTTCTTGTTCCCTCGGTGGAAGTTATGTCCGATTACACTGCCGTGTTCGGCAGGCAGCAGCGCGCATTATATGAGAAAATGCTCGCAGCGTCGCGCATAAAAAACCCAGTGAAACAGATGGCGGGTGTTCTCGGCGCACAGATGAAAATCTGGATGCGAGGACACCGTCCTCTGCTGAAGAAGAATTTCGGATACGAACCCATTTGGATGCTTATGACGGGCCTGTCCGATCCTATTTCAGGAATGGGGATGGATAAGATCGCCGACCTTATTGCAATAGAATTCGGCGTGTCGCGGGAAGAGCAGGATCTGTTCGCTTACGAATCTCACCGGAAAGCGGAAGCGGCACAACGCGTGAAGAAGTTTGCCGATGAGATCGTGCCCTTCAGGGGTATCTCCGACGACAACGGCGTGCGCCACAATCAGGAGCTTTCCAAGCTAGCATCGCTTCGCCCGCTTAATAGAGGGGGTACCGTTACGGCCGGAAATGCTTCACAGGTTTCCGACGGCGCGTGCGCGCTTCTTATTGCAAGCGAGGAGTTTGCCGCTGCTCATGGATTGCCGGTTCTTGCCGAGTTTTCGTCGGGGAAATCTTCCACGAAGGGCTGTGAACCTTCACTTATGGGAATCGGTCCCGTCTTTGCGATTCACGATCTTTTGAAAAAGACAGGGTTGAGCCTGAATGATATTGACCTGCTGGAATCAAATGAAGCGTTTGCGTCCGTGGTGTTGGCGCAGGACAAGATTTTGTCTTCGCAGACTTTGTGCGACCGGCTAGGAATCAGCCACCCCATCGGAAATACCGTAACGGACAAACTTAATGTTAACGGCGGCGGCATTGCCATGGGCCACCCGGTCGCGGTAAGCGGTTCGCGGCTTGTGCTGACTACTGCCCTGGAGCTACGGCGCCGAAACTCCGAGCTGGGCATTGTGACGTTGTGCATCGGCGGCGGCCAAGGCGAAGCACTTCTCGTCGAGAGGAGGTAATCATGCGCGGACGACAGAGTTGGCGGTTTTGGAAAGTTTCACTTGAGGGCGGCATTGCGATGTTACGGCTAGATTCCGCTCCGAGGCAGAACGTGCTTCACGGCAAGGCGCTGTATGAGCTCGATGATATTCTTCAGGATATCCGCGAATGGCAAAGCATTGATAAAATTAAGGGCATTGTTATTGCATCGGCGAAAGAAACGTCGTTTTGCGCCGGCGCCGACATCAATGAAATTTGGGCGCTTCGGGATGCTTCCGATGAAAAAGTGTCGGAACTGCTGAATAGGGCGCGGAAGATATTCCAAGGTCTTCTCGATGCTCCGGTTCCGACCGTTGCTGCCATTTCTGGCGAATGTCTGGGGGGCGGTCTCGAGTTGACGCTTTTCTGCGACATGCGTATTGCTTCAAATCAGATCAAGACGCGGTTTGAGTTGCCGGAAACAAAACTCGGCGTTATTCCGGGTTTTGGAGGAACGCAGTTTTTGCCGAGAACCGTCGGATTCCGTACGGCGCTCGAAATGATCGTCGGAGGAAAAGCGCTTGATGCCAAGAGCGCATTGCGCGCCGGATTGGTTGATCGTGTGGTCGAGCAGGGTGAACTCATCAATGAGGCAAAGAAAGTCGTGCTCCAGCTTGCTTCAGGCGAGCTGAGGGCGGCCCATTCGCTTCCGCGCGTTGAACGCATTCCGGTACTCCGTTCGCTGCTTCGCGCGTATATGCTCCGCGCTACCAAGAAGATGACGCTCGCGAAAACGAAAGGCAATTATCCCGCGTTTATTTTTGCGTGTGATGCGGTTGCGAACAGCACGAAGAGCATTGACAGGGGATGGACCAAAGAGCGCGAGCTTTTCATCAAGAGCCTGAGAACTTCGGCGGCAAGAAGCTGTATGAGCATTTTTCTCATCCAGCAGGAAGCGCGTTCGTGCCAGTGGGTGTCTGAAACCGCCGACGCACCGAAGAAAGTCGGGGTTATCGGAGCGGGCCTCATGGGAAGAGGCATCGCGTATGTTCTTGCTTTGCGTGGCATCCCGGTAATCATCCAGGACCTTTCGGCAAAATCAATTCATGATTCGCTTATTTTCTTTGAGTCGCTTCTGAAGAAATCAGTGAAACGCGGGAAGATGACCCAGGAAGATGCTTCACGGACAATGGGCCTGATAACCCATAAAGTGGGCGAGCACTACGAAGAGTTTCGCGATTGCGACTTGGTTGTTGAGGCGGTTATTGAGGATGTGGATGTTAAACACAAGGTTCTCGGAAAACTGGAGAATGTTGTGCGGCCGGATGCCGTAATTGCCACTAATACTTCGTCGATTCCGCTTGAGGAGTTGACGCCGGCGCTGCGGGACGTCACGCGATTCCTGGCGATGCACTTCTTTAATCCCGTTCATATGATGGATCTGGTAGAGATGGCGGGCCATGAGCATACTTCGCCGCGCGCAATGGCGGTAGCGCTGGCGGCGGTGAGGGTAATGAGAAAGACGCCGGTCGTACTCGATAAAGCATGCCCCGGATTCATTGTAAACGCCGTTCTTTTCCCGTACCTTTCGCTCAGTTTGCAGGCCCTGCTTGACGGTGAGGCATCACCGGACGCTCTAGATGGGGCGTTCAAGAAACTGGGCATGGTGATGGGGCCTATGGAAACGCTCGACTTGGTCGGGCTTGATACGGGCATAAACGTGTTGAAAGTTCTTGGGCGATGCTATCAGCGTGAGCCGTACGATTACTCTCGGTTCATCAAAGCCGTCGGAGAAAATAAGATTCTCGGGCAAAAGACAGGGGGCGGTTTCTATCTATATGATAAACGCGGAAAGCGCGTAAAGGTGAATGATGTTTTCCTTGCGATGATACGGCATAGTAAGGCGGATCCCGCGGGGAGCGCGGACGCAGATGCGCTTGCCGGAATCATTTATGAGCAAATGCGCATTAGCGCGCAGAAACTTGTTTCGGGAGGTTTTTGCAAGCAGCCAAAATTTGTTGATCTTGCCTGCATTCTTGGGGCAGGCGTTACTCCGAATCGCCGCGGACTCCTCGGCGGCGAATAAGAGGTATTGGATATACAACGGACAGCAAGCTGTCCGTTTTTCTTTTGATAAAACTCGGAGGAGCGGCAGAACGGCCCTGCAAGGGCCGGTACCGGGTCGGGTGACACCGCTGCGCGTTATAAACGAAAATCGCCCAAGCAAAAGAGCAGCCAAAAGGCCGCTCTTATTGTCCTAACATTTCAATAAATGCCATAAGCAAGGTTGTCGTTCTCGCGTCCGTGAAATACCGCGGGTCGCAATGATCCGCTTCAAGAAGTAACGCGGGGATACCATACTCTGACATCAGTAGGGTTCGTTGATCCATCTGACCGATGGAATACGGCTTACAGGAACGATCCGAATGAAGTATGACTCCGTCGAGGCTGTATTTCTCTATCATGCGCCGCATGGTATTCAATTTATGCCCGGCGCCCCGATTGAGCATTGGGTGCAAATATGCGCGGGCCGCAGATTCAAAAGGCTTCTCCGGATCTATCATGGGAGCCAGTTCGGCCCATGCGTTCGTATACGTGGAAGCCGCCAACACTACGCCGTGTTTTCCGAGCGTTTCGGAAAGAAACCGGAACTTATGCCAGATGGGCAAATTATCCCACAGCAAACGCTTTCTTTCGTTCTTTACCGCGCCGATACCATGTGCGATACGCCGATCAACTTCTTTGAGCATTGCGGCGTAAAAATCAATGGTGTGCGAATGGCCGCGCATTTCTACTATGGGAGCCATGTGAATGAATTGGTCAAATGCCGAAATAGGAGTTGGCCTATGGGCGCCTCGTCCAAGTATTTCCATCCACAAATCCATGGCAATGCGGCTCTTGTACATAAAGTCTTTCAGTTTCCGCTCGTCCAGTGTTTTTCCTGCAACGCCCTCAGCGATCGGAACGGCGGCTTCAAGTTGCTTCTTCACGTACTCTATAGAGTGGTCGGATGCCTCCGTATAGATGAACGGAGTATCTATTAATATAAGCGGAACCTTGAAGTGGTGAGCCAGAAACCCGTACCAGTAGAGGACGGTCTGACATATGTTTGTGCATGCTACGAGAATATCAGGGGGAGGCAATTTACCGACCGGCGTTTTTCCGGACAAGGCAGAGCCGATATCTGTTCGCGCATAGGAACATATATCGGGGGAGTATCCCGCGTCTTCAGCCTCGCCGGATATTTCCTCCGCGGTTCTTGATACGCCGCATATTGCGCCGTGATTTTCAGGATAAAAAAGGTGAAACCCCAGCGCATTCAGTATTTCAACCGGCGCGCCCGACGTAACCCATGCCACTTTTCGATAGGGCTTGGCGAAACGGCCGTCCAAATAATGGCGGGCTATCATTTCTTTGGTGCGCGAAGAAATTCTTAAAGGAGGCGCCGTGTAGCTGTCTTTTCGTTCCTTTCGGAATCGCGTCTTCATTTCGGAGTACAACCTATTTACTCTGATGGCGGTCCAGCCCATCACCCGTGTATTCACGTAGTAGCGAAGGGCGTCTGTCAGCCGCATAGAATCGTCTCCAGAAAAAGTTCTAATGACCCGACGGATGGATTCAGGGAGGCCTCACTCAATTCGCTTTCTATAACAAGCGTTGGGATATTGATTTTATTGAGTTCGTCTCTTAAAGGGGGATGGCCGAACAGTTCCGGTTCGCAAAACTTCATACAGTAAAATAGTACGGCTTTGGCGCCGGACATTTTCACCATGCGCACCATATGATCCGCGCGTTCCTGAATAGAACTTCCGCGGGTTGAATCCGGCGGGGCGCTGAGAATGCTTTTCGCCATTCGGCGGAATACATCATTGTCTTCGCCCGGTCCGTAAAGACGCCGGCCGCAGCACGCCAGATCATCGGCGACGACTACGCCGCCGGCGCGTTCAATGAATTCAAATAAACTCATGGGTTCGGGAACAATTCCGGATAAAATTATCGGCAATCCCTTGTCCCGCGACTCATTCTCCGCTTTCGCAAGGAATGATTTGGCCAATTCACAAAAACGCTCGGCCGGAAGATATTCGCGGCTCCGGAGCAGATGATAGAAGTCGCGCTGACAGAGCGGTAAAAACTTTCTCTTTCGGTTGAGTTCCGCGAGAACTTCATCCGCGTCCTCTTCCCGGAGAATGCACGCCATCACCTCATCTTCAGAGGGGGATAGCGAGGTTAACGCTTCCAGTTTGCGATACAGCGCGTGAAATTCGTTTGCCAGAAACTGCGCGTCGCTTTCCCGCCTGCCCCGTGGCAGATAAATCGGGAAAACCGGCTGCCGCGGAAGGATGAGATCGGTAAGAATGCTGCAAAGACCCTGCAGAGAGTCGCATGTGTGCGGAACGGCAACAAGGTCGAAAACTTCGCTCTCCGGTCCGGTGATATACGAAAGTGCATTGTGTACAAGAGGACAAACGTAAGGCTGGAGATGAGCTTTGCTGTATTGCGGATCAATTTCCGGAGGACCCCATAATTCGACCGGCAGGATCTGAAATGCGCGAAAAAGAGCGCGCGGGTAGTGAATCGGCAAAACTGCCGCCACGCGTCCGCCGCTTTCTTTGTGCGCCCGGATTATTTCCCGACGGCACGGAATAGAGGTAAGCGCTTCGTGCATTTGACCTCTTTTCGTTATTGAATTTTTCAGTTGCTAATACCAATATAGCACCGAGCAGGACCCTGTCAAATTTTCTACAAAAGTTTAAAAAAGGCCTGAACTCTGAATGAGCGCAGGCACATAACAAACTTGGGCGATCTTCAATTGCCGCAGTGTCCGGATTTTTTCAATCGGTTTTTTTCTCCAGATGGCGACGCGCTAAGAGCGCCGCTCCGATAGCTCCCGTGAATTGCGCCAAGTTTTCAGGCGGAACATTTGCCGCCCCCCCGAGACTTTCGCGCAGCACGCGCGCCATTACGGGAAATCGCATAATGCCGCCTACAAGCGTGAATTCCGGCTGCATTTGCACCTGCTTCATAAGGCTCACGGATCTCTCGGTTAACGAAAGCATCGCTCCATGCATGATGTCTTCCGGTTTTTCGCCCTGACTTATGTGATTAATGACTTCTGACTCGGCAAATACGGCGCATATGCCGGATATCGGAACCGCCTTCGTGGACCTTTCGACTAAAGGCGCGATTTCCTCAATTCCATATCCTAAATAGTGCGCGGTTTTTTCAAGGAATGTCCCGGATCCGGCCGCACATTTGTCGTTGAGGCGAAAATTCATTACGCGCCCGCCGTCGTCAAGGCGTATTGCCTTCATTGTCTGTCCGCCGATATCAATAATTGTATGCGTTGCAGGATAGAGTGCGCGTACGCCCCACGACTGAGCGATGAGGTCGGTTACCTGCGTGTTTCGGAAGGAAACCATACTCCGACCGAATCCCGCGGTTGTTATGCATCCTATATCCGCGCTATTAATGCCGGCTCTTTCGCGCGCTTCTTCCAGCATGTTTTTGGACGTTTCTTCTATAAGAAATCCGGTGCTGTGTATTGCGCTGCCGACTAAGTCGCCGTTTTCATTAAGGATAATGGCTTTTACGTATGTTGAGCCGACGTCTATTCCGGCCGTGTATATCATTATGAACTCCCGCTCGCGGCTTTGTTTTTTACATACAATGCCCTATCTAGGGCAAAAAGAGCGGCGCCGAGAGCCCCCATATAATGAGAGTCTTCGTTGATATTCAGCTTTGTTTTCAACAACTCGCTCAAGACCTTGACCATGGCTTCGTTGCGGGTAACACCGCCGGTGAAAGTCAGCTCTTCGACAATGCCCACCCGTCTCAAAAGCCCGATTGAGCGCGACGCTATGGCGTAGTGCGCGCCAAGCAAGATGTCTTCGATCTTTTTTCCTCTGGCCATCCAGGACAATATTTCCGACTCTGCAAACACGGCGCATGTGGTGCTGATGTCGACAGGGTCCGTGCCGCGAAGAGCCATCGGACCAAGCTCAGATAGTTTAATGCCGAGAGCCGCCGCCGCATACTGGAGAAATCGTCCGGTACCAGCTGCGCATTTGTCGTTCATGCAAAAATCAACAACGCCGCCGCCGGGCTGTATGCGGATCGCTTTTGTGTCCTGCCCGCCCATATCCAGAACGGTTTGCGTGCCGGGAAATATAGCGATAGCGCCGCGCGCATGGCACATTATTTCGGTAATCTGGTTGTTTCCAAATTCAACCTTATAACGTCCATATCCCGTGCTAATGATGCAGCCGATATTCGTCCTATCGATTGCTGCCTGTTCTAAGGCCAGAAGAAAAGACCTTTCAGCGGCCATAATTACATTTGCCCCGGTAGGGATCAGGCTGCGCCCGATAATCTCTCCGCCGCGATTTACTACAATAGCTTTAGTTTGTGTTGATCCGACATCCACTCCCGCCGCATGACAATCGGGCGGTTTTCCGATCTCGCGGCTCGGCTGCCCGGTTGTCATTGGCCTCTTTCCTTATTTTTTTGTTAATGTACCCGAGCCTTATAGTGGAATGCTATATTTATCGGCGTAAATAATCAAGCTGCAGCAGCAAGAAAACCAGAATTTTTTGACCCCGATAGGATAATTTTAGACATAAAACGACTCTCTAAAAAGCTCTCAACGGCCTTACCAGTAGAGGTTTGTGACCGGGTGACATTGCTTTTAGCTTTGGTTCCGAAAAGAATCTGTGGTATTATAAAAATAAGAAGTAATCCATTGTCGAATGGATGCAGGAAATAAAATAGTAATAATAAAATCAATGTTCACACAAACGAAAGTTTTTAAGAATGCCGAGGCATGGACTACGGTGGTGGGTTCGGTGATCGTCGTTTGTATGCTGTTGCTCCCGGCGGTTATTTTTGGAAAAGTCGCGCGCGCTCATTCGGACGAGCCCGACGGCATGATGGCGCCCGCTGGCGTAACCGAGGTAAAGCCCGCTCCCGGAGAAACGCATCACCTTGAGGTGAAGGCGGAGACGCTGGAAGGATACAGGATCCCCGGTATGAAAATTACCGTTACGGCGACACCGCAGGGTGGCGGTACCCCCATCGAGAAGGAGCTTGATGGAATGTTCGGCGGCAATTTTCACTACGGCGCCGGTATGGCGTTTGAGCCGAAGCAGTATCTTCTCGTGTTTCATTTAGACCCACCGACATTTATGCGTGAAGGAAAGAGGGCGAATCAGTGGCTTGAGTCGATCGATGCGGAATTCGTTTTCGATGCGGCGGCGCCGCTTGGAACGAGCGGAATAATCGGCAGCAAGGAAACGGCAGACATGAAAATTTCTTTTGAAGCCGAGGAAGCGGAATCAATGTTTATGTTGTCGGAAGATGCGGACGGACACATGGAGCCCGTGCATGATCAGCAACAAGCGCCCGCTCAAGGAAGTAGCAGTTTATCGCTGTCCCTGATCGGCGCGTTGGGCCTCATTATCGGTTTCATTCTCGGGCGGTTTATTTTCAAGACAAGACTGCCTTAAGCCAAGGAGGGCTTCGCAGTTTGTGCTATTACTTTTTCCCATGTTCGGATATTTGAGCTTGAAATCGCGAAGACATTCGCTCTCTTGAGATTTGCTCTGCGTAACATCTCTGTGCTGGTATTGCTTGATGCCCTTGGCAACAACAGCGTCATCGTGTACTATATATACCGGAAACCTTGAAACCTATACCATGCGGAGGATACGATGAGAAAACTGTTATTTGCAGCGGTTGCTGTTCTTATTGCGGAAGCTGGGTTCATCGTTCCCGTATATGCGCAGGAACAGCGGATTAACATTGATCGGGCAGCGCTGATTTCTGTTACGGACTCGGCGATTGCTGCCAAACGAGCTGCGGACAGCGCTTGGGTTGAACAGCAGGTTGTGAAGATTCTGCTCGCTTTGCCAGAATTGATGTTAAAGAGTGCCAAGCGCGGCGAGCCAAGGACCTATGTCTATGTTGACCGTGTTTTTTTTGATGGTAGCGAACGATTAGGGTTAATGGCCCTGGAGAGAGTCGGGGTAATTGTAGAGCAACAGGGTTTTCGTGCGGAACTTTATGATAACACTGTGTTGATAATAGCATGGAAATAGCAGATAGTTAGATATATTTTTTTACCTGACCCGTATGTCATAACGCGGTTTCGTTGAGATAATAAATAAGGCGGTTTTGGTATCGTGCGGCTTTTCATCTGTGTTATGGAAAGCCGTTTTAATTTTTTTTGTAATCTCGCCGGCACGAAACTCGCGGGCGCGCTGCTTGAGTTTCCTGAGCAATCTGCGGCGGACTTTAATGCGAAGCACGCGAGCTTTGGGTAAATTAAGCCGATACTTGCGAATAACGAGCTTGTTGGGATGCAAGGTTAGTTTTAGTATCGAGAAAATCTGCGATTTTATCTTGAAGTTTCAAAATCATAAACAAAATGCCCCGCAACTAGCGGAGCAGGATCAATTTTAACCCCTGCTTTTACTCACTTTGTTCGTTCTTCTTTCCAAAGCCGTGAACTATGTAAAAAATGGCGAGCGGGAAACCGACCATCCAAACTGCTGACATAAAAATTAATCAGATGACTCCAAGTGAGACTTTCATTTCTTCTGCGGGTTTGATATAAATGCCCTTTTGATATACTCCGCAATCGAACGTCGATCCGCGTCATTCAATAGATTTTTCCAAGCCGGCATTGATCCTTTTCCTTGAGTTGTCACTTGGAAAATGTATTCTACGCTTGTCGTATCTGACATGGTGAGAAAGCTGGTGGCCGACGGATTCATCGCCTTTCCGGCAGGACCCTTTCCGTCACCTCGTTCGCCATGACATGCCTGACAGTACCGTTTGTAGAGGTTTGCGCTATCGTATGGCACTAGGGATAAATCTGTATTATGCGAGCCAGCGAGAGAGCGGTTGGAAAACGCCGCAATAACGATAGAACCAAGAAAGACACCCGTAACTAGCCTAGGCAAACTGACCAGTCGCCGCATATTTGCCCCCGTACGCCTGTTAAATTATTAAATTTCCTTTTAAAGTATATATCGGATGCTTAATTTATGTCAACAACAACAATTTTGTAACCACCCGGCCGATCCAGAAACAACAAAACAATCCCGCAGAATGCGGGATTGTTTTGTTGTAATTTTCTGTACTCCTGCTTATTCTGTCCAGAGAACAAAGGTGAGTACTTTCTCTCCGTTACCAAGATCCTTTACATAGAGAGATGATCTGCCGCGACCGTCCTGTCGGTGAGCTCTGCCCCATTCTGCCGTCTCCGGAAGATCAACGCCGCCTCGCGCAGACCTGACAGATTGGGAAAGCGTCGTGTACGAATCAAGATGGGCGTAGATCGTCTCAAGCTGGTCATAGTCGTGCTGGTTCGGATGCTGGTTCGGCGTTGGATCCGACGTGTAGTCCATGCAGGTGCCGAGCGGAGGGTTGCTGAAATCTTCATCTTGATGATCAAGTCCGAAGTTATGACCAATCTCCTGGCACATCACCATTTGCCGCAATGCCGGTTTGTTGTATGTCGCGGTATTGAAGTACGTGTCGTTGAGTTTCGTAACCCCTTTGTAAATATGCCCATCTCTGGTTAACCAAATTTGGGCTAAGCCCAGCCAGCCGTTGAATCCGTACTTGGCCGCGCATACCTCAACTCGTCCGCTTGTCGCCCGGCAGTTTTTCGGATTAGTGCCTCCGGCCACAATTGTGGTATCAAGCACGCTCGATAAACTCCAGTCTGTTGAAGCGACTCCAAGGTAGGGATCCCATACGCTTGAAACATTATCTCCAAGCTTCAGGGTGAAAGGATTTGCCTTTCGCGCCCAGTGATAGGTTCCCCATGAGTGACTCGCCAACGCAACACCGGCAATTGCAAGTAATGCAAGCCCTGCGAGTGCAACTATCTTTGTTGAAATTCGAAAAGCCATTTTTATTTGAGAATTAGTTATGTATCGACCTTATACGCATATTATATTCCTTTGCCTGCGTTATGTCAAGGTTCGTTTTCCACAGGTGGAGCCTCACAATTAAAGTCCCGTGGTCCTCTGGTGCGCGAGTTACTAGAAGATCGAATTTTGAAGATTGCCGGCGGCGTGGTAATTTAAAAGTATAGCATGAACGCATATGCCTGATTCGGAACAAAAAACAGGAGTAAAAACTCGATACGGGAGCCTTACCGGGAAAGAGGTCATATTTATATTTCTCTCGGGAATTATATTGGTGGTAGATGGAATACTTTTTACCAATCTCTTTGTAAATCATTTTTTTCTTCAGGTGGGTCCGGTTGATTATATATTGCCGCTTATCGGTATGATTGGATTCGCAATTGTATTCTCCGTCCTTGCGATACTATCGAGCCAGCCGTGGATGTCGCTTGTCATCTATTTAATCGCTTCTATCCTTTCCGTGTCGTTTGTTCCCGTGCGTTGGGAAAGCTTTGTTGCGTCCGCCCTCATATTTTCTTCCCTCGCTTACGCGTTTTTTTCCATCCGTTCATCATATATACATTCGGCAACATTCCATGCGTCGAGCGCGATCAGGGCCGGTCTCGCTTCGGTGTTTACCGCATTGGCGCTTCTTGCGTCGTTCTGCTATTTTTATGGGCAGATTTTGAGGCCGCCACGACTATTTTCGCCGGAGTTGATTCGCGATGTTGTAGGTACCGCGGTAAAAGTAGCCGGAGAAAAATTTGAAGGGACACTTCAAGGCTTGAAAGATCAGGCGCTCAAAGAAATTGCGCCGCAACGCATACCCTTTTCTCAATTATTGTCAGAGTTTCGTACGGTTATGGATGCTCAAACGCCGGATTTGGCCGCCAGGCGCGACGCCGGGGTTGAAACGGAAAACATTCTATCGATTCCTTTCGAAGAACGGATTGCCATGGCAATTGAAATGCAAATCGACAAATTTATGCGTTCGTACCGTCCCATTTTGCCGTATGCATTCGCTTTCTTTTTCTATTTTGCCATGAAGGGAGTAACTTATTTTCTCTATTGGCTTGCGTTGCCGATTACCGTGATGGTTTTGAGATTCTTTACGGTCGTTGGCATTGCTCGGAAGGAGAAAGTTCAAATCGAAGTTGAGCGAGTATCTTTTTAGGGACTCGAACGCATGGATCCCGTTAGAAATCGCGGGCGCATTTATTATGAAAATACGCAAAAACCGAAACTTATAAACTGTAGTAAAGGATTGTAAGACATGCAATATGTCCACGTCCTATTTCTAACGGGATGAAATTCTTCGAGAAATTAAAAGTCCGGAATAAATTTCTTCTCGGCCTTGCAAGCGTGAGCCTGTTTACGATTGCCGCAATGGCAATGTATACGGCGGCGACGGCTCGATATCAAGCATTATATGATCTGTTTTTTCGTATCGATGCGATCAATTACGGGATTTCTCAAGAAATTACAGGAATATTGGGATTTTTCTCGGGTGACGAAAGGGGTTTGAGGCGGTATACATCCGGCCACGAACAGATTAGCCAGATTGATCAGGAATTGAGAAGGGGCAATTATGCCCATTTTAGAAACATTCAACGGTTTATTCAGGAAGAGCAGCGCATGCATATACTGATGTTCGGGGAGGGGCTGGGATTTTTTAATGCAATCGGAAGCGCGGAGGACGAAAACGTCGAAGACTCCATTCGGCTTCGGCGTCTATTTTCAGAAGAGATCGAGCCGTCGCTGTTGGCAATCCAGAACCAAACCCTGTTGTTTAAAAAACAATTGCTTGAAGCCGCAAAACAATTCAACAGGAATATTCAACTTATTTCTTTGGGAATTGCGGCAGCAATATATGCCCTGTTGTATATATTCGGTCTTTCGATAACGCGGTTTCTGATACGCCCTCTTATCTATTTACAAGGAGCTGCGCGCCGGATTGCAGACGGTAATTTAGGCGAACGGGTTGCAGTGCATACCGAGGACGAGATAGGAGAATTGGGATCTGCATTTAATACAATGGCTCAGCGGTTGGAACGGCATGAGCACGATCTGGAAGAAGAGATCAAAAAACGCACGATCGAGCTCCGTCAGGAAAAGCTTAAACTTGATCAAGTCGCGTATCACATGGAGATCGGCGCCATTCTGTTGGATGGCGCAGACTCTTCGGTGCTTTTCATAAATCGAGCAGGGCGGCAGTTTTTGAATCTGCATGACGGCGTTGCAGACGCGCTTATGGCATTTCAGCGGCAATTTCCCGCGATAGATCTCCCGTCGTACCTGCGAAGGTGCGCTCTCGGAGAAAATATGGAAATTCATGATGTGGAAGCGCAGGAAAAGGTTTTTGACATATTCTTCCAGTGTGTCCGAGATGCCGGGGAAGAAGATAGCGCCATCCTGGGAAATTTCATCTGGATTCAGGATATTACCGAAAGCAAGCGCCTGGAGAGATCAAAGAACGATTTTATGGCGATTGTTTCGCATGAAATGCGAACGCCGCTCTCCATTATCCGAGGGGACGCAGAACTGCTTCTGGCGCTCGTCAAATCAACGGATCAAGAAACATACAGCAGGCTGGAGGGTATTCAAGAAAACGCAAAACGCCTTTTAAGCATTATTGAGGATTTTCTGGATGCAATACGCTTGGAAGGAAGACGTCTCGAAATGCATAAAGAGAACTACGACCTTACCCAACTTATTCAGGAAGCAGTTAATGACCTTCAGCGGGTTGCCGCAAAAAAAGGGTTGTCGCTTACATTTCAAAGACCTTTCCAGTCCCACTATGTTTTTGTCGACAAAAATCGCAGCAGGCAGGTGCTTATGAATATCATAAGCAATGCGATACAGTACACGGATCGCGGGAGTATTTCGGTGCGCGTTGAGAAAACAAATGGTTTTGTAAAAATATATGTTGAAGATACGGGCATCGGTATCCCGTCAGAACAGCAGCGTGTGCTATTTAAGAAATTTGAAACTCCCAGAAGAGCTTTTCTGTATACTAAAGAGTATGGCAGTGGCTTGGGACTCTATATTGCACGGCTGCTTACGCGGATGATGGGAGGCGATATATTGCTTGAAAAAAGCTCTCCGGGAATCGGAAGTACATTTAGCATTGCCTTTCCTGCCAGCTCTGGGTAGAATAAAATTATCGTACCATGAACTCAAAACCGCTTGTTCTTATTGTTGATGATGAACCGGAAATGTTGGACATCTACGGCACTGTTTTGCGGCAAGCCGGATTTGATGTTGTTCTCGCTCGAGATGGCCAGGAGGGTATAGGGGTAGCAAAAAAGACGCACCCGGATCTGATTCTCATGGATATCAAGATGCCGGTATTGGACGGCATGGATGCGACCATGAAACTGAAGAGCGATGAAGCGACTCGCGATATCAAAGTAGTGTTTCTTACTGCATTCGGAGATCCGGAGGTTGATAAAAAAGTCGCTCATGCCTATGGGGCGATCGATTTCGTAAAGAAAGGAGCGACGAGCCTTGATGAATTTGCGCGTTTGGTCGGCGGATATATTGCCAAAGGAGATGTCGGTAATGCGCCGACCCCATCTTAATAATGTATTGAAAAAACATTTTTTTCTCTTTTTCGTTTTTGTGACCGGAGGCGCGATGATGATGATTGAAATGGCCTCATTCCGGCTGATGACTCCGTATTTCGGAGCCTCGCTTTTTATTTGGGGGGCGATTATCGGTTTTTTTATGGTGGCACTCTCGCTTGGTTATTATTTCGGCGGCAGAATTGCCGATGCATATCCCTATAGGAAAGTTCTTATGGGAATAGTTATGGCCGCAGGCGCGTTGCTTGGTTTTACGCCTCTTCTTTCCGAATTGTTGATCGTATATTTTGTGCGGGGGGGGTTTTACGACCGGATGTTTCTTTTCGGTTCTGCGACCTCGACGGCAATAATATTCTTTCAGGCTCTTTTTATGCTGCCGGTGATGCTGTTGGGGATGGTAAGCCCTTTTGTCACCCGTTTGAGCATCAGGGAATTGGAGAAAACCGGCAATACAGCCGGATCAATATACGCTTTTTCAACTGTCGGAAGCGTACTGGGGACGTTTGCTTCTTCGTTCGTGACGATTCCTCTTTTTGGCGTAAAAGAAACCATGCTTATTGCCGCCGTGAGCCTTTTGGCAGTCGCATTTCTAGGACTCATAAAGCAATTGCCGCGGTCAATTCTTATGAGGCTAGGTTTTATGTTGATCGTCGGGATAGCATTTATGATTTCATCCGCTTCCATGTCGTTTGGCAGAAGCGAAAATATGCTGTATCAAAAAGATTCGTTTTACGGCAGGGTGGAGGTATTGAAAGATGACGCACTTGGGGTAGTGTTGGATATTAATCGGTCGGGACGCTGGTCCGTGTATCATCCGAATAAGATGCTTACCGGTTTTTATTTCGATTATTTTTTGCCGTTTTACTATATGTTAGATAAAAAATCGGACATCGACGTGTTGATTCTGGGGTCTGCCGGCGGGGTGATTTCGAGGCAGTATGCGCATTATTTTGGAGATAACGGCGTCCGGATTGACGGCGTGGAGCTTGATCCGGAAGTGACGAAGGCCGCTTACCGGTTTTTCGGGCTCGGGCAACAGAAAAACGTGACGGCCATCAATGACGACGGCCGGATATATTTAGAAAAAAACCCAAAGCGCTATGACCTCATATTTACCGATGTGTTTGCCAGCGATTTGTACATTCCGTATCAGATGGCAACGAAAGAATTTTATGAATCTACCTATGTGCGGCTAAGTGACGGAGGAATTTTTTCCCAGATGATTATCGCCGGGAGTCCAAACGAGCGCATATTCAAGTGCGTGAGCCAAACGATGAAATCCGTATATCCGTATGTCTATTTTTTTCCCGACGGCAAGAGGATTCAATATCTCCTAGCGGGGTCGCGCGCTCCGTTGAACGATACATTTGCGGCGCTTAGAAACGTAGCCGCGCCAGAAGAACTTATGGCGTTGAATTCGTTTGTTGCGGACGAAGGGCGGGAGATATTGAGTGACGAACGGCCGTGTATCTTTACGGATAATTGGGCGCCGACCGAACTCTTCGCAGAATTGGATGAGATTTCCAGGGGGTATCGGTAGAGCATGCCTGGAAATGAACCTTTGAAAGTTGCAACCCCTGCTTTTATAATGGATATATACTATGGCAGAGAAATTGTATTATGCTTGGGAAGAATTTGTTGAAGATTCCGAAAGGATCGGTAAACTTGTCGAGGTGGAATCGAAAAAGCGGAAGCGTCAGTTCGACGGCGTATATGGCATTCCGCGCGGCGGCATGATATTGGCAGTATGTCTTTCTCACCGGCTGGGGATTCCCATGCTGCTTGCGCCGACAAAGAGGAGCTTGATCGTCGATGATATCGCCGACACCGGAAAGACCCTTGCGCATTTCCGGGACCTGCGCTGTTTTATCGCGACCCTGTTTTATCATCCCCGGAGTATTGTTAAGCCGGATGTGTGGCTTCGCAAGAAGGGAAGCGCGTGGATTGTGTTTCCATGGGAAAGGGAATAGTGGGAAGCGAGGGTGGAGATTTACTTTATCCACAGATGCATGATAGGGACATTCTTTATGGGTTTATAATATGTGGTGGTGACTATGGACGATCAATTGCGGCAGAAAATTGAAGCGCGGCTCTCTGCGAAAGGGCTTCCGGTTGATATCGCGGTTTCGTTTAATGACGTTTGCATTATTGACCGTAAATCAGACATTGCATCGCGGCGCGATATTGGCAATTTCAAAACCCGTCTGGCGCGGGACATTTTTTTGAATATCCCGATCGTCTCGGCGAACATGCCTGATATTACAGATTCGCGGATGGCGATCGCCCTGGCGCGGCTCGGCGGCCTTGGTTTTATCCACCAATTTTTGCCGATTGAAAAACGCGTTGAAGAAGTAAAAAGGGTCAAGCGCGCAGACTCGAGCATTATCGAAAAACCGATCACCATTCGATTTTCAGAGCGGCTCTCCGATGCCAGAGCACTCATGGACGCCTATCAGATTTCTGGCCTTCTTGTTGTTGACGAAGAAGGAAAACTTGTTGGTATTTTGACATCGCGCGACATGCGGCTTCAAGAGGACCTTTCTTTGTACGTGAAAGAAGCGATGACTCCGATGCCGCTTGTTGTCGGCTCGCCCGATACGACAAAAGAGAGCGCGCGTGTCCTGTTGCGTCAGTATAAGGTTGAAAAATTGCCGCTCGTGGACAAAGCAGGAAAAGTCGCAGGCCTTATTACGGCAAAGGATATTATAAAGGCGGCGCAATATCGCAGTGCCGTGCGGGATAAAAAGGGGCGTCTATTGGTTGGCGCGACGATTGGCGCGCATAGGAATAATATCCTTTCTGATGTTGATCAGTTAGTGAAAGCCGGAATGGACGTGCTGCTTATTGATACGGCGCGCGCGTTCGCCGATCCGGTTGAGGCATTGCTGAAAGAAATTCGCGCGGCATTCAATGAATTGCCGATCGTTGTGGGAAATATTGACCGGCCGGAGGCGGCGCTGATGCTCATTGAGGCGGGCGCAGATGCAGTGAAGGTGGGAATCGGTCCGGGTTCGGCATGCAAGACAAGGGAAGAAACTGGCGTAGGAACGCCGCAGCTCACGGCCATTGCCGAGTGCGCCGCAATTGCGGATGAGCACCATATTCCGGTAGTTGCCGACGGTGGAATCAGGGTTGGCGCAGATGTGGCTAAGGCGCTCGTTGCCGGAGCATCTGCGGTAATGCTTGGAAGCCTTTTGGGGGGGTCTGAAGAGGCCCCGGGAGAGGCGTTTTATGAAGAAGGAAAAAAGTGGAAAATTTACAGAGGTTCTGCATCTTTAGAGGCGCAGCTTTCGAGGATGGACGGCGGAGGCCTTGACCATGTGCGGCCGACTGAAGGAATCCAGCGCCGCGTTGCGTATCGCGGAGAGGTTTCGTCTATCATCGAAGATCTTGTTGGCCATTTGCGATCGTCGATGAGTTACGTGGGGGCGCATACCTTGGATGAATTTAAAGCATTGGGCACATTTCGTCGTCAAACCGAAGCGGGGTATCTTGAGGGAAAGCCGCATAGGAATGAGGAGTGATATTGCCCATTGCGTCTTTTTCGGCGTGTGGTATGATGGATGGTAGAAAAACCGTTCCTTTATTTTTTCATACGGAGGTGGCATGGCGACGCAAGAGCGATTTCTCGATCGGTACGGTCCGTTTCAACGCCGAAACACCAGGCTTCGTTCGCTGGAAGCGATGGTTGGCGATGCAAATCATTTTCGCAATGCGTTACTGTCCGCGCGCGGCAGGCGGCTGTATACCGGAACAACCATTGTTGCTCTTCGATTTCGCGACGGCGTATTAATGGCAGGCGATCGGCGCGCGTCTGACCATCGTGAACATTGGGATGAAGAGGTGAAGGTGCATAGGGTCGGACCATACTCTTTGCTTGGCGCGGCAGGGACTGTCGCATATATACAGGAATTGATTGACGCTTTTGATGAACAGTGGACTCATTTGCAACGATTGGTGGGGGAACCGATATATATTGACGGACAGGCAGAGATCATGATGAATATTTTACGGGAGAATTTTAAGGAATTGGCGCTTTTGGCCGCCTTGATGGATTATGTTGCGGTCCCTATTCTGGCGGGCTGGGATCCCGAAGACGTTGAACAGCCAAGCATTTACACGTTCGATGAATGCGGCGGGCGCTTTGAGGCAAGCGAAACAGGATACCATACGGTAGGATCCGGCGGCATTATCGCTCGGACAATTCTTAAAGACCGGTGGCATGAAGGAATGACCGAACAAGAGGCGGTGGCGCTTTCCATCCGCGCCCTCTATCAAGCCGCAAGCATTGATCTTTTTACTGCTCCGCCGGAATTGTTTCCTGCGACCGTGTGCGTTGCAAAGCAAAATGGCGTATCTTCCATTGATTTTCAACGAGCGCTTCGTATTGCCCGAAAGATGTATGACGATGAGGAGGGGCGGAAACGGAATCCTCGGTGGAAGCGGATTTCAACCGCAAGGAGCGAATAATGATACTGCATACGCCGGACCTGATTCGGGTCAAGGATGAACGCGCTCGCGGGAACATTGGGAAACACTTGCTTGTCGCAATTTGGTGTAAAGACGGCGTTGTCATCGGACGGCGCGCGAATGAACGAAGCGCGTCGCGGGTCGGCAAAACCGGCAGGAAATTTCCGAATTGGCTGCTGGAATACGATAAGCGCCTTTATTTCGCAAGCATCGGCGCCTATTCTGATATTGAAAAACTGCACACGGCAATTAATTCCCAGCTTGATGATCTGAAGACGTGGGTGACTGCGCGATATGTTTCTAAGCACTACGCGGATCAGGTTATTTCTTTTTTGTTCGAGCTGCGGTATGAGCATTCGCTGTATCCGTATGGCGCAATGACTACTGTTTTTTCTCTTGAGGCGCCACTCGAGTTTTCGATGTCCGACTATTCGGGTAAAGTAAGATCGTTTTCGCAATTTGTTGTTGCCGGAGCTGCGCTTGAGACCGATGCATGTAAGGATGCGCGCAGGGGCGCGGTCGATTTTCTGAATAAAGAATGTAAAAATGCAAGGGCTGAACAATGGATGATTCGTGGCAAGGGAACGAGCGTGCTTCTTTCGGCGCTTCGCAGATTTGATCTTCCGGGGGAAAGTCAGTGGGCTGATGTGGTATCTATTACAGCTGACGGCGTATTATGGAAGCGGCGGATGATTTCTCGAAGACGGATAAAGTAATGCGATGCATACGGCGGTTGTTATTGCGCAACCGCCTTTTTTGTTAATAAACTCTATTGACAGCAACCGCCTTTCATTTATATTAGTAAGTAGGAATTCGACAACCGACAAAGGAGTACGTGATGGACTGCGCGATGAATGAAGATGCGATTAGTGATGAAAAACCCATAGAGGTTGCGACTGTTCAATCTGTTGATGTTTCGTCCCAAGATGATCAGGCAATTCCTGAAATATCGACTGGCGAAAAACCCGACTTTGACCGAATTGGATTTGTTTCGCGGCCGTACTTTGCCAGTTCCGGTTACCGCAAGGGTCTTGTCCAGCTTGGTTTCGGCCTTCTCGATGAGTGGGATGCACATACGGTTATTGTCGGTGGCGGCATCATTGAACGGAAGGTCGTCCAGGCCGAGTTTGAGGAGCATTTCCGCGCGGCGCTTGAAGAAGAACGCGATAGTCATCGAAGATCAAAAAAGAAGAAGCCGTTGACGAAAGAAAAAGTGGCGGAGGTTAAAGCCGAGGCATGGTCTGATATCGTGGATAAATGGGCAGAAAAGATTGCCAGCGTGATCCCAGAGCTCACCGGCGGCAAAAAGAAGCCGAAGAAGATATTCGTCATCACGTCGAGCTACTACGATGGCGAGATCGGTAAGGACATCGCGACGCGCCTTACGGAGCTCCGGGGCGATATCCAGTATTGGGGAGAAAACGAGCGGATTTTTCCTTTGAAGCGTACGGGTAAGACTATTCTTGTCCGCTGCGCGCATAAAGCGCCGTGGCGTGGCAAGTATTACTCGACGCCCGTGACTCGCGAGGTGGAAGACAGCATTAAAGTTACGAGTATTGAGATTCCCGGCAGCGACTACCCGGATCTCTACGTAATCGGTTGCGTCGGTTCGAGCATGTATAAACCTCAAGGCGGGGAAGCCAGGCGTCCTTACATTTCGCTTCCGGATCTTCACAAGATCCGCGACGTAGGAACTTCCGAGAACCAGATCGGCGTTGTGATGGTGGAAGTTCGCGCCGATGGCACGATTCTTCCGCGGACATTCAATCTGAAAGATGCCACTACGCATGAGCGGGATTCCATTCGTATTCCTTCGGAATGCGGTCCTGATGAACAGCGAATTGTTGAACTCGTAAAGCAGCGTGGCGGGGTTACCATCGGCATGGCGTCTACCTTTCTGCAGATATCGAAAACGCGGGCCAAGGAAGCCTTCGATGCCATCCTTGATCATTTTAAGAATCGTATGGTGCTTGATAAAGCATCCGGCCGCCTCGATTTTGCCCCGAAGTACTTACGGGAAGAACTTCGACACAATTTTCCCGCGAAAGAAAAACTCGCGACTGAGACGATTGCGACATTCGGGTGTCTCCATGCCGGGCATCCTCGTCTTGCCCGTAATTTCTTCCTGAATCGCTTTCCGGAGATTATTTTGCAGGAAAACGTCACGGTTGTTGCAGCGCTCGGCGACCTCATCGTAGGGCTGTATCACCGGCTTATGCTTCGCGACGAGGTGTATGGCGGCATGAATTATACCCGTCAGGAAAAACATGCGGCCTGGCTTTTCTCTCGGTTCATTCTGAAGGTTTTCCGCGCTCGGTTTGTGGCAGTAATGGATACAGCTGTGGAAAACGCCAACGCGGCAAAGAAAGAGCCCCGCGAATATATTTCGCAAGAGGAACTCCGCAATTTTGTTTCAAAAGCGCTCCTCCTGGTTAAGATCAAGATCGGAAATCACGATGATTGGCCGAAAAACGAAGGCGTCGATCCGCTCGAGAAGTTCTATGATCGGCTTGTAGACCTTGTTACCCACAGTATTCGAAACCTCATCTGGACACGTTACAGGCTCTACTTTGAAATTGGTCTTCGACAGATGGTTCGTGAGCATCTCCAGATCTGCAACCGTTTCACGTTGCCGGAAACGGGCTTGAATGTACATATGTTCCATCCGTCGCTCGCCAGGACGGATACTGTTACTATTCGTTTGCAAAAGTGCATGAACATGGTTTCTGCACGAGATTGTCAGGCGGTGCTTGTTGCGAACTTCCACGTCGGCGTTTCAGTTAACGAGTGGAAGCCGGGTCTTGGCCAACAAGTCGGCCATCAGGCGGGCACTGTGCTTAGTGGTACTCAATTTGAGGATAGCAAACTGAAAGACGTGGATACTCATATCGGACTTGTCCGTCTTTGGGCGCTCAAGAAACCAGACGGCCCAAGCCGGGTCTATGCAAGCGAGGTCGCGTACTTCGCGGCTCCTCCGGAGAATCCGCTCGATAACAACGACATTCTAGCGACACTTGAGAGCGAGGCTCCTGTTTTGGAAGAGGAAGCTGATACAAAAATAACCTAGGCGTATATTGCCTAGGCTTTTTTATTGTTTGTCCAAAGAAGACCCCGAGCGTAAGCTCGGGGATGAATTTGATTACTGAATACGTTTCATTTTTCGCCGCGTTGCGCGGATGCTTTCCGTCAACACGTCGATGATGGCGCCAAGTTCGTTACCGCGTTTATGCTGACCCTCTCCGTTGCTGTCAATGGTCAGTGGCGGAGTGATGCGAATTGCCGAGATTCCGGCGTCGAGAAATAAGACGCCGCGCTTCCGGGCTTGAAGGATCACCTCGTTCCGGAACAGCCGCGCCGGTTTTCTCGTATGCGGGTTCCAAAACTCGATTCCATGCATCAGTCCCATACCCCTGACATTGTGTATGACTTCCGAATAGTCTTGGGCCATGGTACGCAGGGCCGGTCCCAGCACTCTCTCTCCTAAGTCGTAAGCCCGTTGAGGCAGATTTTGAGACAAGAGCTGCGAGAGTACTTCCAGCGCGATGGCGGAACCGAGAGGGGAACCGGAAAAGGTTGAGGACTGTTGACCCTTCTCCGTCCAACCTAGTTTGGAGTCGTAGATAACCGCGCTGAACGGAAATCCGTGAGCTAAAGATTTGGAAAGCACGACAACATCCGGATCAATATTAAAATGCTCGAAGGCGAAAAGTTTCCCCGTCCGTCCTAGGCCTGTCTGAATCTCGTCGATTACAATATAGATTCCGTGACTCTTAAAAAATCCGACGAGGTCCTGCAGCGCCTCTCTGGAGGCAACGTTAACTCCTCCCTCCCCTTGGATTAGTTCGAAAACCACGGCGTTAACGGAATCAATGTCGATTTTACCCTTGCGGCAAGCCCGCTTCACTTCCTCTATGTACTCGTTGGGAGTGTAATCCACATATTGGATATCTCCCCAGTCATCATAGACAAAAAACGGGTGTTTTGCGGGGAAATGAATGTGATAATTGGTAAAGGCGTTTACCGGATAATTCTCGCGCTGAACTGGCTTAGAACAAGTCAGAGACAGCGCGCCTAACGTGCGTCCATGGAAAGCGCCGTAGCAGGCGATGAAATCTTTACGGCGCCGGCTTTGTCCCGAAGATTTGGCCCGGGCATTGCAGCAAAGCTTTATGGTCGCCTCGATTCCTTCGGTGCCGGAATTGGCAAAGACGACTTCGCGTTCCGCCTTAATAGGCGTTAATTCGGACAGCACCCAGGCAAGATCAAGCGCGTAGTCGTTTTCCATGTCATGATGCGGATAGCCGAAGACGTCTTTTTGCTTCAGCAGAACCTGCCGTATGACTTTTTTGATCCGTTCGTTTCCGTAGCCGAGATTTTTGGTGCTTACCCCGGCGGAAGAGTCGATCAGCGATCGGCGCTGCCCCTTGTCCAAAACGATGATACGCGATCCCTTGCCGTCCAGCCATACCAGGCCTGGATCGATAATGGTGGTGCAGGCATAGCGGTCTTCCTTGATGCTGCGAGGTATTTTTTCCACTTTCTGAAAAAGATCGGAGTTGGCAATCCGGTTTCTGGCATTGTTCATATTGACACCTTTTTCAAGAGCAAATCGCTAACTTAAGCATATTAGATTACAAGGAGAACGTCGAGGGGCGCGTACAGAGATACGGGCACATGCCTTGACCAAGGTTGCCGAAAGAGATAAACCTAGTAGTAGGACTTCGAAAAGGAGGTTTTATGCGCCGTTTCATAGTGTTGGGCGGTGTAGGCACCATCGGAAGAATAGTTGTGCGCGATTTGTTCGAATCGCATAGCGGTAACCACATCGTGATTGCCGACCATAGAGAATCCCTGGCCCGATCGCTGGCCGAATCATTTAACGATCCGCGAGTTACAGCCGGGTTCGTTGACGCACGCGAGCCTGAAAAGTTGGCGAATGCGCTTTGCGGGCAAGCGGTAGCCATCAACTGTCTTCAGCACAATTTTAACTTGGCGGTGATGAGAGCGTCTTTATCGGCTAACGTTCACTATGTCGATCTCGGCGGGTTGTTCTCCTGGACTCGCAAACAGCTGCGGTTGAACGGTAAGTTTGAAAACGCCGGCCTGACCGCTATTATCGGCATCGGCTGTTCTCCGGGGATTACGAACGTGCTGGCCGCTTATGCCGTTGGTAAATTGGGGAAGGCGCGTTCGATAAAAATCCGCGTCGGCTTGGTTGATTTCGGCGGCCAATCCGGAAAAGAATTGCAGTTCTCTTATTCGGCGCAAACCGTCATTGAGGAATTGACGCTTAAGCCATGGATTTTCCGCGACGGGAAATTTTTCCAGACCGTTCCGCGAAGCGGTTGGGAACTGACGGAATTTCCGGAACCGGTGGGAAAAATTTGGACCCTCCGGACGCGCCACAGCGAAATCGCCACGTTGCCGATTAGTTTCAGAAAACAAGGGCTTCGGTACTGCGATTTTAAAGTCAGCTTCAGGCCAGAATTAGTGAGAGAAGTGATGGAGCGCCTCAGGATTGGCTGGACAATGGCGCAATTCCAAAAACTGGTGGCGGTTTCGGCGCAGCCAAACGATTACGAGGTGTCGCGGGTGATAGTCGATGATTTAATTGTTGACTGTCATGCGATGCCGAAGCTTGAATGGCAAGCGGGCGCAGGCGACATTGATACTGCCTCTCCGCCATCTATTGCGGCCCAGATGATCGCCGACGGCGTCATTCAAGAACGTGGCGTCCTGCCTCCGGAAATAGCCATTCCTGTTCAGCCGTTTTTGGCAGAATTGAAGAAGCGCGGGATGCAGATATCGGAATCTGGCGCCATAAATCCCTGATGCAGACGGAACCAGTAAACTACCACACCCTTACGGGTGTGGCAGTCTCTGATACACTTTGCGACTAACGTTTACCCATTCATCCACGGGCTTACGTCCGTGACATTCTGGGTGTGGTGGTAAAATTTTTCTTCATCGGCATCTAAGCCCGGCGGCTGTCGAAACGACAGCCGCCCTATTTTTTTCTTAAATCCGGTTAGGTCAAAATTGCCGAGTCGTGGTAAAATCGTCGGCCTTGCGTGATTTTCCGTGCTTGTATATAATTTGATTGGTTCGTCACAAGGAGAGATTACTTCATCATAGGGAGGATTGGACATGGCTGTTTTAAAGTCCATTAACCCATCAAATTATGCGGTTCTGGGACAGGTTGATGTTTCGAGCCCCCGCGAAATCAGAAGGAAACTTGAACTGTTGCGTAACGGGCAAAAAGCATGGAACAATCTGGGAATTGGCGAGCGGGTTCGGTTGTTGCGTAAAGCTGTCGAGGAATTTGCGGCCAGGAAGTCCGAATTTGCTCTTTTGGAATCTAGGGAGATGGGCATGCCCATCAGGGAGGCCATGGTTGATTATGACGGGACGCTTGATTTCGCTAATTGGTATCTTGATAACGCAGAGAGATACTTGAACCCAGAAACGACCTTTGAGAGCGAAAATGAAATCCATCAGGTGTTTCGCGAATCCATCGGTGTGGCGGGAGTCATCATTCCCTGGAATTACCCGTTTCTCAATTTTGTTTGGAGCAGTTTCCAGAGCCTGATTGCCGGCAACGCCGTGACCCTTAAGCATTCCGAGGAATGCCCATTGAGCGGTAAATTCATTGAGGACGTTCTGTTGCGGCATTTGCCGGAAGGAGTTTTTGCGGAGATTTATGGCGACGGCACAGTCGGGCAGATTCTGATAGAAGAAGACATTGACCTTATCCATTTCGTCGGGAGTTGTAGAACCGGAAAAATTCTATACGAAGCGGCCGCGAAAAAGTTTATCAAAGCCGTCATGGAGTTGGGCGGTTCGGCTCCCGGATTGATCTTCGACGACGTCGATATTGATTCGGCCGTAAGAAGCGTTTGCGAGTTCCGGCTGGCCAATGCCGGTCAATATTGCGATGGCTTGAAGCGGTTGATCGTGCATGAGAACATTTTTGACGAGGTAGTTGAGAAAGTGGTTTCTGTTTTTGCGGCCAGGAAGATCGGAGCGGCCGAAGAAGAAACTACCGAACTCGGACCGTTGGTAGCTAAGCGCCAGCTCGATTTATTGGTTCGGCAGGTTGAGGATGCCAAAAATAAAGGAGCGTCCACGGTTACCGGCGGCAATTCGCTGGAAGAGGAATTAAACGGCGCGTTCTTCCAGCCAACGGTGCTGACAAACATTTCGAAAGATATGATGGTTTGGAATGAAGAAGTGTTTGGGCCGGTGTTGCCCGTGATGAGATTCGGTTCCGAAGACGAGGCTGTCGAGCTGGCTAATCAGACCGCCTACGGTCTCGGGTCATATGTCTATACCGGAGACAAGGAAAGGGCCGCAAGGGTGGCTCGCCTGATCCAGTCTGGCATGGTGAGTATAAACGGCACGAATTACACCACGCCCTGGAACCCGTTTGGCGGGTATAAGGAATCCGGCATCGGCCGGGAGCACGGAAAATATGGGTTCCATGAAGTGACGCAGATGAAGGTAGTTGCCAGGAATAAATGAAGCTCCACGGACCTACGCCCATGGTACCTGGAGATTCACCGATTCATTTCGCCGGCCAATTGCGTCAAGCAACTGGCCTCTTTTTTTTGGCTTTCGAACCTATCGGACGGCCGCCGCAATCATCTCTCAAAAATCTTCGTGGGGCTTGCCTCACGCTGGCGCGGGAATGTCGTATAAAGAGTAATGGTTGCCATCTTTTTCTAAGACAACCGAATCCTTCTGTGTATAAGTTGTTGTTGCCACCGTTTGCTTCTTAGAGATATAATGATGGTATAGCTCTGTGATGAATAAAGATTTAGGAAGAGCAAAAATATGGATTCTTCTGGGCGCTGTCGGCGTTGCCGCGGCGCTTTTAGTTGCAAATAATAACAAGCCCCCGGTTGAACTACCGGAGCAGGCTCAAGCTCCGGCCGTGGAGGAGCAAGTTGGACCTCCGCCTCATCCGGAAACAGGCGCGCCGGGTGAAACCGGTAGGCCCGAGGATGTCGGAAAACCTGAAGAGGCGGGGCGCGCCAGAGGTCATATTCCACAGGAAGTTATTGAACCGCAAGCGCCAATTCAAGTTCAGGTTCCGGCGCCACAGCTGCCGCCTCAAGCTAAGGCTCCGACTGTTCCCGCATCAGCAGTTGCTGCAGGATTAGAAGTGAGAAATGCGATTGCGAAAGGCGCAAGCGGTGAAGATGTGAAAACCGTCCAAGAATTTTTAGCGAACTTCCCAGGCCTCTATCCTGAAAAATTGGTTACAGGTTATTACGGTAATGCGACAGAGGAAGCAATAAAACGATTTCAAGAAAAAATAAATCTGCCGGTTCGCGGAGAGATTGACGGAAAAACCAAGGAGGTTATGAATCGGATGATGATTGAGATTGCGAGAAAACGTCCGCCGAAATTGCTTGAGGTTACTCCGGATTCCGGAGATCAGGGAGTTAAAGTCACGCTCTTCGGCAGGGGATTTGCCGATGAAGATAATGCAATTTTTGTTCGCGGCAAGACGATTGTTACTGGCCTTGTTTCAGATCAGGGCGGTACGGAGATTAGTTTTATTCTTCCGAGCGACACCCCCTGTGTAGTCGGTCAGGCTTGCCCGTTAAAAGTTTTAAACAAAAACGGCATTAGCAATGCGCGGCCGTTTAAACTCGCGGCCGCATTAGTTCCTATTGAGCCTCTTCCGCCTCCGCCGCCTCCTCCAACCGAGGATACTCAAGCGCTTTGTTCCGACGGTCTTGATAACGACAACGACGGATTTATTGATTTAAAAGATTCGGATTGCGCGGCATTTGTGCCGGCGCCTCTTCCGCCGCCTCCGCCTCCACCTCCGTCTCCGCCGCCTCCTCCAACCGAGGACACCCAAGCGCTTTGCTCTGACGGCCTTGATAACGACAATGATGGGTTTATTGATCTTAAAGATCCGGGCTGCGCCGCATTTATTCCGCCTCCTCCGGTTGTCACTTCGTTTACTCCTTCGTTTGGCCCCGTGGGCGCAAATGTGACAATTGCGGGCAGCGGCTTTACTTCAACCGGAAACTCGGTTAACTTTGCCGGAGTGAATAACGCCGTAACCGGTCTTTCTTCAAGCGACGGTAAAAGTTTAACCTTTGCCGTTCCCCAAAGTTCATGTGGGGCAGGCAAGAGCTGTTCGGTTTCAGTGACAAACGTAAACGGCACAAGCAACGCTGCTTCGTTCCTAATGACTCAGGTAATTACGCCGGTGAAAGTTACTGCTCCAAACGGCGGCGAAACTCTAGTCCAGGGTCTTACCAATACCATCAGCTGGACCGGCGGGACAGATCGGGTTCATCTTCTTCTTATGAGCGGGGAGGCTGCATCTGGCGTTGATCCCAGAGATTTCATTGTCGGCTGGATATCAACTTCATCTTTGCCCGACGGTTCCTACAAATGGGATTTCCGTAAAGTCTGCAACTTGGAAGCTACGCTTTGTTCTCAAGTGAATCCCGGAGATTATAAAATCCTTGCGCTTTCGGAAGACGAATTCGGCTTCTTAAATCTGTGGGATGATGTTTTTTCTAAAGCCGGGAATTGGGATGTAGGCGACGGAGTATTCAAGCTTCTACCCGAGGCTTCGATTAAGCTCTATATTCCGAATGGCGGCGAGTATATGACCATGGGTTCCACAATGACTATTTGCTGGGAAACCTATAATCTGCCGAGCAAGACGGTTACAATTACCCTTATGAAAGGAGGGGTTGCCTATCGAACCGTTAATGCAAATTATGTCCAAGATGCTGAAACCGGGGCCTATGTTTTGGGCTGGACAATTCCCAATGATTTGGCAGCCGGATCAGACTATACTATAAAAATCAACGATGCGACCGTCACGCAAATCAGCGATACCAGTGATCGGCCATTCACTATTGTTGCCCGACCAACATATATTAGGGTATATCGGCCAACCGGCACTGATGTTTGGGTAAAAACCTATCAAGATTTTGTAAACCACGGCAATGTGTATTGGTATGGATCGAACCTTCCGAGTCAGGCAGTAAACATAAATCTTTTGAAGGGCGGGGTGTTTTATAGAAATCTCGCTTCCAATGTTCCGCAGAAATATTGGTGGAGCGGCCAAATATATTCGACAGGAGGGTTTAGCACAGATACACCCGTTTTTGCCGATATTCCGGATGGAAATGACTATACTGTTGAAGTAACTGATGCTTCCGACCCTTCAATTAAGGGGGTAAGCCCCGCGCCATTTAAGATTGTAAGTATGCCTGACTATATTACTACGCGGGTTCGGCTTTTGGATCATTTCACCAAGACGCCGTTTGCGAACCAAACCTCTTCGCTGTATGACGGCGCAACGTATCGCATCGTAAGAACGGATGCAAACGGCGAATTTTCCTTTACCGCCACCACTTCGCAGTTATTGTCCAAAGGTTATGCCTACTTCAGCGTTTCGCCAAACTGTTATGAATCAAAATCCGTAAACCTCTATAGAGATCGATACGGGTTGTATACGTATGCAAGCATGTTTCCGTTTGCCGGACCTTATCGTTATTACAGAGTTTATTCCGGAGACAATAACTTAGGAGATCTGCCGTTCTGGCAGATGTCGAGATTTGACATTGCGGCTGATACGCCGGTTAAGGCCTCGGCTTACTTCAGGGATCCTCAAACCGGAAGAGCAGAGTATGAACTCTGGCCATATAGATTTCAAACTGTGAACCAGTGGCTTCGCCTGCCTGTTGCCCTTGATATTTGGGGAAGAATTGAAGACTTCGCGGAAAATGTAGGATATTCGCCCTACTTAAATCTTCCGGCAGGAACATGCCCTGTTCCTAGGGTACTTTCGTATTTTGACGGAAAAGTGGAATGGCAGCCGTATCGGCTAGAGCTTCGTCCGCCGTATGTTTATACCACTGTAGGCAGAGGCGTTCGTCAGACTGCTTATGCGACAGCAGGCTCACCTCCGTATGTATGGCAGAATACGTATGGGGCGCTTCCGCCTGAATTGAACCTGGGTTCATCCGGTCTTCTTTCCGGAACAACGACTGCTCCAGGCCTCTATGAAGCAACGGTTAAGGCAACGGATGCAAAAGGCGTGAGTAATGCAGGAAGACTTTACGGGCAGGTGAGAAATTCTGACGGCACTATCCCGCCATATATAAGAGTCACCTATCCTTATACTCGCCTTCAATATTATCAAGGCGGAAGTCTGTATATAGACTTTAATAGTTATAAAATGGCGAATAAAACCGTTTCAATCGAACTCCGCAAAGCCGGTCAGTTTTACCGTTCGATTTCTTCCAATTATGTAATTTCGACAAGCACGGTATCAGTAGACCGCCAGACATATATTTATGGAGATACGGCCTACAGTTGGTACCGATGGCTCATTCCTTACGACGTCCCAATAGGGACAGATTATTCGGTGAGAATCTTTGATGCGGCGAATTCCGCGGTATACGGCGAGTCCGAACCTTTCTGGATCATAAGCGGAGCCGGCGCCTACTGGGGAGCATGGGGAAATTCTTATTACCAAAATCTTAATTTCTATTACGCGACTTCAAATATCGTGAATACCCAAGCATTTAAGCTTTACGAAAAGAAGCCCGGTGATGCGGACTTCCGTTTGGCGGCGAGCTTCAATGATATCCACCTCTGTACCGCATACTCAAGCGGTTGGACTTCAGGAATTTGGCGGCTTCGGCTTTCAAGCGGCTGCACCGGCGCAACCGGAATGTGGCAAATTTCAGGACCGTATGCGCCGTCTTCACAGTATCCGGTTGGCGCCTATGAGTATTACGTCACATTTGTAAGCAAGTCCGGAGTTGAGAGTGCGCCGCTTGCAAGGTTGAGAATGCATAATCTCGAAAAAGTAAAGATTTTGACGCCCACAAGCTCCACATCGCCGACCCTAACTTCAAACCCGATGATCAGATGGACCGTACCAAGCGATTGGCCCTCTGGCATTGATAAGAATTTCACCATTTTAGTACGAGGTATCGCAGGCGGCGTATATAGATATATATATATTTGGACCCTTGTCGGGCCATGGGATGAGACAGGATTTAGACAGTATGCGGGTTCAGAGCTTGACTTGACTCAAAAATACTCTCTTGATGTGTGGGCTGGGATGTCTGTTTTCGATCCGACTCTTCAAAGCCGCGTAAGCTATGTTGCCATGGATGAGGCGACCCAAACCTTCTGGATTAATCCGTAATGTCGAAAATTCTCATTTCCATTATGACTGTAGCATTACTCGCGGTTGGCGTTGGCTATTTTTTTTGGTATGCCGATGATTCTCGTCAAGAAAATCCGCTTGTTGAGCCGACTCCGGAAAACAGCGAAGAAGCAAGTGGTTTGCGCATCGGATCGAACGCAATTTATGTTCCGGATCAGCTTCCCGGAAAAGAAGTTGTAATCGGGTTTGTCTCGCTTGAAGCAGAAGGCTTTGTGGCAGTTTATGAAGCTGTAGATGAAAAACCCGGAACGCTTGTCGGATCAAGCGGACTTCTTCCTGCCGGAGAAACGGGAAATAATATCCCGCCGATTAGTCTTGTGCGTGAAATGGTTCACGGAGAAACGTTTATTGCGGCACTTTATCGCGATAACGGAAACGGTGTTTTTGACCCGGCCCAAGACGCTCCGATTACCGATGAAGACGGCGAATCATTTGCGATGCAATTTATGATTGATAGGGACGCAGCGCAGTCCGGAGAGATAAGTTTATGACGGAGTTTTAGAGGAAGGGGATTGCCGTAAGTAACTGCTCACCCGCTTCAACAGTCATTGCCGTGTCAGGCACGACTTCGCCAAACCTGACTTGATTTCGTCTTTGGATCGCAATGATATGTTAGAAATGAAGTTCCCGAATAGCGCTGGTACGAAGCGGAGCGGAGTTGACAAAATAACACGAGACGTGCTATCATTATTTTGGTTCTCAAACTGCGTTGGAGAGGAGAAGTTGTGATGGCTTCATTATCGACCATATTGGATATTGTCCTGCGTGCGGTTGCCGTATATGCAGTTATGTTGGTGGGGCTTCGGTTGAGCGGGAAGCGGGAAATCGGGCAGATGACCCCATTTGATTTCGTTTTATTGCTCCTTATTGCGAACGCGGTCCAGAATGCCATGGTTGGGTCGGATACATCGCTTGTCGGCGGAATCATCGCCGCAGGAACGCTTATATGCATTAATATGATCGTAACGCGTCTGGTATGGCGCAGCAAAAAGATTCAGCGTCTTGTCGAGGGGTCGCCTACCCTGCTCATCAGCGATGGCAAGACTGTAGCTAAAAACCTTAAAAAAGAAAAAGTTACGAAAGAGGTTCTTGAAGAAGTGCTGCGGGAACATGGTGTCGCCAGCGTGTCTGATGTTAAATGTGCGATGCTTGAGGTGGACGGCAATATCAGCGTGATCCGTTTCGATGAAATGCCGAGTCTACCGCGTCCGCATCATCGCATCCGACACGTTTTCAAAAAACCCTAATTCTCTATTGAGATGGCTCGGGCCCATGCCCCGAGTTTTTTAATTCACGACTTACGCAGTTGAAACTAAGAAATGGCTTAAAATCCAGCTTTTCTGAATTGAAGGATACAGTTTTTAGGCCCAACGGCGTAAGTCGTGAATTGAGCACTTGGACCCGCTTGGCCTTTAAACTTAGCCTTCGGGGTTGCAATTCGTTTCGATCCGTGCTGGTTTCAAGCTGGTGTGGGTCGACCTCCTTTTGTATACTTAAGTTAGTAGTGAAGAGGGCAGGAGTTATGAAGTTGAGATAGCGTATGAGAAAAATTAAAAATTTTGAACAACTTGCGGTAAACGACGCGCGTAGAGCTGTTCTTGAGATTGCGGAAGCGGGATTTTCTGCGGTTGATACTAAAGCTGCGATACGGAGAGCATTGATCGATATACAGAGGATTTATTTTTTTGTGTTACATTAGGGATATGAAACGCAAAAGGGTTGTTATTATCGGCGCGGCAGGACGGGACTTCCATAATTTTAATGTTGTATACCGTAACGATCCGGGTACGGAGGTTGTTGCATTTACCGCGACCCAGATTCCGGGTATTGCCGGACGGCGTTATCCTGCGAGTCTTGCGGGGAAACTGTACCCGGACGGCATTGCAATAGAGGATGAGCAAAACCTTGAAACGATTATTCGCGAACTTGGGATTGACGAGTGCGTGTTTTCTTATAGTGATATTCCATACAATACGGTAATGAATATCGGCGCGCGCGTAATGGCTGCAGGCGCCGACTTTTCTTTTTTCGGCCCGAAACAGACGATGCTTAAAAGCTTAAAGCCGGTTATTGCCGTTGTTGCGGTTCGGACCGGATGCGGAAAAAGCCAGACCTCGCGCAGGGTAATCGAAATTTTGAGAGAGGCGGGAAAACGCGTGGTTTCCGTCCGGCACCCGATGCCCTACGGAGATCTGAAAAAACAAGCCGTACAACGCTTTGCCGCAATTGAAGACCTGAAGAATCAAAATTGCACTATTGAGGAAATGGAAGAGTACGAGCCTCATATAGCCATGGGAAGCGTTATTTACGCAGGGGTTGATTATGAGGCGATATTGCGGCGCGCAGAAGAAGAGACAGATGTGATTGTATGGGATGGAGGGAATAATGATACCGCCTTCTATAAACCGGACCTCACCATCGTAGTAACGGATCCATACAGACCGGGCCATGAACTTACATATTACCCGGGCTCCATAAACTTCCTTATGGGAGATGTTATCGTAGTAAACAAAACTGATTCTGCGCCCCCCGAAGGAGTTGCGCAGATTATTGAAAATGCTTCGAAATACAACCCCTCGGCAAAAGTTATCAAAGCGGAATCAGTCCTTTCTGTCGACGATCTTTCGGTAATACAAGGGAAGCGCGTGTTGGTCATAGAAGATGGGCCTACGCTGACGCACGGCGAAATGAAGATCGGAGCCGGAGTTGTAGCCGCACAGAGGGTTGGCGTTGCAGAGTTGGTAGATCCCCGTCCGTATGTGAGCGGTACCATTCGTGAAACTTTTGAACGCTATCCAAATATCGGCGTACTTCTGCCGGCAATGGGATACGGAGAAGCCCAAATGAAGGATCTTGAGGATACGATAAATCGCGTTGAATGCGACGCAGTGGTGGTGGGCACCCCCATTGACTTAGGAAGATTCCTCAAGCTTAACAAGCCGGCAACCCGAGTTAGGTATAATCTCTCCTTAAGCGCGAAAAACGAGCTTAAACAGGCCATGAGCAAATTTCTGGAAAGATAATCTTTTGAATAGTTGCAACTATTCAAAAAGACGGCGGCGCCGTCTTTGTTTATTATTACTCTCCGGGAGAGATCCTTTAATTAACAGGGACCTGTGTTTATGAAAGGCCATGGGCCGGCTGCGCACCACCGTTTTACGGCAGTGAATGCCTTCCGGTCGTTTCTCATCTCTATGTTCCATTCGGCCTCGGCGAGGAGCAAACTTGCGGCATACACGCGGGCAAGGCCGTATGATATGGATCGTGCGTTCATTTCAAGCAGTTCCGAAGAGTTTCCGCTGAGGATTTCCAAAGATTTTGCCAATCGGCTCATGGCATTGCGGATGACCGGAGTCATCTCGCGCACCTCCGGCGAATTGATGCCCGCAATGCGCCTTTCAATATCGGCAAAGAGGAACCGGAGCGCGTCCGATTTTTGCATAACCTGCAATACATCCAGGCTGAGCACGTTCGTCGTGCCTTCCCAAATAGAAAGTACATGACCGTCACGTAAAAGGCGTGGAATGCCGGTATCCTCGATATATCCGGCGCCGCCGAAGCACTCGATCGTTTCGCCCAGTGCCGCGATTGCCTGCTTTGCGGTATAGAGCTTGACGATCGGCGTGAGCAGGCGTAGGATAGCGGATTCCTCTGCCGTTGCTTCGCCCGTTTCTTCTTTTCCCAGAAGCTCGGCCGCGCGGAATATCAGAGAAAAAGCTCCTCTGAATTCGGCTTCAATGCTCGTGAGCGTCTCAACATGGAGCGGAGATTCTGTAAGCAGTCGACCGAACGCTTCGCGCTTGGATGCGTAATTTTCTGCAAGCGCTATTCCCCGGCGCATCAGGCTTATCGCGCCGCACGCATTCCAAAGGCGCGTGATGTTCAAGATGGCGGAGATTTTTTTAATCCCGTCGCCTTCTCCGCCGACAAGGATTGCCGAAGTTCCGTTCAGGGTAAGCTCGGCCGTGGGAAGCGCCTTGGTTCCAAGTTTGTCCTTGAGCCGGTGCACGAAAATATTATTCAGGTTCCCTTCGGGGTCTCGAAGTTCAAGGTAGAAGAGACTTAGTCCTTTGTTTCCTTCCGGAGCTCCTTCAATCCGCGCAAGCGTCATCGCCATTTGCGAAGTTGCCGCGGAAGTGAAGCATTTGGTTCCGTACAGGCGATATGTTCCGCCTTCAAGGCGGGCAACGGTGGACACCCTGCTTACATCGGAGCCGCCGGTACGTTCGGTCATCCATTGTCCGGAAGTCCAAAATTCGCGGGGGTCGGAAGAAGTAAGCCTCTTGAAGGCCGAATTTTTGAGCGTTTCGTCTCCGTAGAGCTCGATCGCGCGCGCCGCACCGTCCGTCATTGCAAGGGGACACGTATATGAAGCCGAAGACGCGCTGAAAAGATACACGCGGGCAAATTGATGGATTCTTGAAAACGAACCATGCCTGCGTTCGTAGGCTATTCTTACAAGTTTTTCTTTGGCAGAGATTCGGTCGAGTTCTTTCCACGCGTCAGACACCTCGATGTAATCAACGCGCTTCCCCCAGGCATCATATGGAATGTGGCGGGGCGGCGAGGCCTCCGCGGCATTTCCGAGATGAAGCACATCCGTTACGGCGCGCTCACCAAGCCTTCGAAGGTCGGGCTCGATATCCACAAGTACTGATTCGGGCAATATGCGTGCGAGATAATACCGAAGCACGGGGTCGTCATCGTACTGATTTCCGAGCGTCGGGCCGTTTTGAAAGAATTCACGCTCCGTATCACGCATTGGTATCCCGTCCTTTCATGCATTTTGAAGGATTCCGCAGAAAGTATATCACCGAATAAGTAAAAATTCAACTGATAACTTCAGCGTTGTTGTTACCACACGATCTTTGCTATACTGTAAATAAAGAAGGGGAAGTAGCCCATATAAGGCTTTTTTAACGTTGGTGACGCGCCTCGGGTCACACAAACTAAACGATTACGAACATGGAGAATAATATAGAAGTCCAAAAAATGTCTAACGGGGTGAAAAAGATTTGGATTTTTGTCGGCATTATTATTCTTATTGTCGGAGCTGGAGTTGCGTATAAAATCACGCGTCAAACCACTCTGCCAGCAAAACCAGTTACTGTAAAAGATATCAGCAAACGCGCTGATGATCTGCCCTCGCCTTTTGTAAGGAGGGAAAGCCAAAAAATAGTCGTAGAACTCGAAGCTAAAGAAGTAATCGCCGAACTCGCGCCCGGGGTAACTTATGGATATTGGACATACAACGGCACCGTTCCCGGGCCGTTCATTCGCGTGAAAGAAGGGGATACCGTAGAAATACGCCTGAATCATGGCCAAAGAGATCAACATTCCGCAGCGCCTTTTCACTCGTTTGCTGTTGATGCGCTAGTCGCTCTCCACGCATATGCGAACGGCGGCGGTCACGTCGGGGAATCGGATGAGCATACGCAAGCAGGGCATAGCAAACATTCCGTTGATCTGCACGCAGTTGAAGGCCCCGGCGGAGGAGCAGTATTGACGCAAGTCGCATCCGGGGAAACGCGCGCATTCCAGTTCAAGGCGACGCGTCCGGGCATTTATGTGTACCATTGCGCAAGCCCTCATATTCCTACACATGTCGCAAACGGCATGTATGGCTTGATTCTCGTTGAGCCAAAAGAGGGACTCGCGCAGGTTGACCGTGAATACTATGTTATGCAGGGCGAATGGTACACGGCAGGCAAGACTGGCGAGAAAGGCCATCAAGCATTCAGTTTGGAAAAATTGCAGCAGGAGCGGCCGGAGTATTTTGCCTTCAACGGCCGGGTCGGCGCGCTTACAGGCGAGAATGCGCTGAGGGCAAATGTCGGCGAAACAATCCGTATATTCTTTGGCGTCGGTTCGCATATTGCTTCAAATTTTCATATCATCGGCGCCGTGCTCGATAACCTCTACCCCGAGGGTGATATTATTTCGCCTCCGCATAGGAACGTACAGACGACCATTGTTCCTCCCGGCGGCGCAATGATGGTCGAGTTTACCGTTGAGGTGCCCGGCAAATATCTGCTGGTTGATCATAGTCTTTCGCGCGCGATTGACAAAGGAGCGATCGGCGAGATTATTGTAGAGGGGCTGGAACAGCCAGAAATCTTCAAACAAGTAAAATAAAAATTTGTTCATATTAGCAAAATAAAAGCTTAGATTTTAAATCCATAAATCATAAATTATTGAAACTATGAAAAAGGTTATCGTTAAGGAACCAATTTTATCTCAGAAGCTATTCTCTGAAGTTGGAGCGTGGAGTATTGTTTGGCTTGTACTGCGAATGTACCTAGGTTGGCAGTGGCTACATGCAGGGTGGGGAAAGGTTTTAGGAACGGGCGCTCGTCCGTGGGGACCCGATTCTATTTTGGGATTTTGGAAAAACGCAGTAGTTATTCCTGAAACCGGACGGGCAGCTATTACTTATGATTGGTACCGTGTTTTTCTACAGTTTTTGATTAATATTAAAGCTGAATCATGGTTCGCACCCTTGATTGCATGGGGTGAGTTGCTGGTTGGCATCGCGCTCATTCTTGGAGTATTTGTCGGCATTGTTGCTGCCCTTGGCGCGTTTATGAATTTAAATTTTATGCTGGCGGGTGTTGCGTCTACAAATCCTGTTTTGTTCTTATTAGCAGTCCTGCTTATTCTCGCCTGGAAAACTGCTGGTTGGTGGGGATTAGACCGTTGGTTATTGCCAAAAATCGGAGTGCCATGGTCACGCGTAGAATTGGGAAAACCTACGAATTAATGGGAAATCCGCGATGTAGTAGAGTCGCATCTTAAACAGTAAAAATTATAAAGATTATGAATCCCGTTAGAAGTTTTGGCAGAAAAAGATTAGAATAATCCTTTTCTGCATTTCAAAAACGGGGCCATAATTCGGGAATCGAAGTCTATCGAAATTAGCTCAATGCTATATAAGACAGACTTCTAACGAGGTGAATACCAAACTCATTGAGTGGGTTTTGAGAATCGCGGTTGCCGGCGAATTTATTGGACACGGAGTTTTCGCATTGCAGGGTAAAAAAGACTGGATTGGTTGGTTCGCTAAATTTGGTGTATCCGATGTGGGAATCGCAACGCAACTACTTTTTCTGATAGGGATCATAGATATTGCTGTGGCAATTCTTATTCTGATTAAGCCGGTTCGTCTTGCGCTTTTATGGATGGTGTTTTGGGGATTTTGGACCGCGCTTTTGCGTCCGATAGTCGGCATGCCGGTCTGGGATTTCATCGAACGCTGGGCCAACTGGGGAGCTCCGCTTGCACTGCTTCTTATGATCGGTTGGCCGAAGAATGTAAAGGAGTGGTTTAGATAACTTGGTATGCCTTACAGTCTCTAGATTTCAGACTCCAGATTCTAATTTTATGCCCTCCGCAAGAGCTATAAAAAAACGAATACGATCGACGAGAAATATCGCCCAGATTACGAAAGCGATGGAGGCGGTTTCTGCCGTAAAAATGAGGAAAAGCCAGGCCGTGGCGCTTCGTTCAAGGCCGTACGCGCTGGCAGCGCTCGAGATTTTGAAGAATTTAAGCCCCTCGACGGGGCTCGGGGCAGGCGGAGGTATTGGGGTTGAGGATCAAACTTTGAGTCCGCTTCTTGAACAGCGACCGGTGCAAAAAATTTGCCTTGTGGTAGTAACTTCTGACAAAGGACTCGCCGGCGCTTTCAACAGCAATGTCTTGCGCCGAACTTTAGATTTTATTAGAAATAATGATTCAATATTGCAAGACCCCAAGCGAAGTCGAGGAACCGAAGGTCTTGAGCGAAGTCGAAGGATAGATGTCATCGCAGTCGGTAAGAAGGGGCGGGATTTTCTGAAAAAACGAGACATACGCGTAGTTGATGAAATTACCGGCATCGGCGACTGGGCGCTGCCGGAACAAACGAAACCGATTGCCGAAAAACTGGCAAAACTGTACGCGGCAAAAGAATATGACGAGATTTACGTCGTGTATGCCAATTTCCTGTCAGTTTTGAAACAAGAGGTGGTGATTGAAAAGGCACTGCCGTTTACTAAAGAAGGAATCGAGAAACGCATCCAAGAAATTATTCCCCAACGCGGCCGGTACAGCGGAACGCCGCAAGCTCTGGGACGCACTGAAGCAAAAAAGGTTTCATACGTCTTTGAGCCATCACCGCAAGACGTGTTAAAAGAGCTGCTCCCGCTGTTGCTCGAAATTCAGGTATACCATATAATTTTGGAAGCGAATGCCTCGGAACATTCGGCCCGCATGGTGGCAATGAAAAACGCCTCGGAAAACGCTTCAGAGTTAATCGACTCGCTTACTCTTTCTTACAACAAGGCACGGCAGGCGCAGATAACAAAAGAATTAACAGAAATTACAAGCGGCGCTGCGGCGTTGGAAATTTAAATTTATGGAAAGCAAAAAAATGAAAAACAAGAAGATGAATTAACGGATCCAGCAGAAGACTTAAAAACATTGATAGACATGTTCCATTTAGAAGTTGTTGGAGAAGACCTTGATGATCTTTCCAGAATGGGCGGTATTGCAACCATTACGGTCAAGAAAGGGGATAAGAGCGGAAAACTCGTTACTATTTCGGTCCGTCAATTCGGAAAACACAACCAATTCCGCGCAACTGACAAAATTGAAGGGGTTCCAATGCGCACCCTTGGTGATGGAATATGGCAATACATAATTGATATCTAATTATTTTAAATCCATGAATAAAGGCAAAATTATACAAATAATCGGTCCGGTTGTTGATGTGGAATTCGAGAATGAATTGCCGGCGATATACAACGCTCTTGAAGTACATTCAGCGACAAGCGACCTCTCGACAGAGCTCGGGGTAGGCAAGCGGCAAGCGGCAAGAGCTGTTCTAGAGGTGGCGCATCATATTGGAGGGTTAAAGGTACGGACAGTAGCGATGACGCCGACAGAGGGGTTGCAGCGTGGCACTGAAGTAGTGGATACAGGAAAACCGATTAGCGTTCCCGTTGGAGAAAAAACACTCGGACGGCTTTTCAACTTACTCGGAGAGCCGGTTGATGAGGCGGGTCCGGTTGAGGGCGTCAAAGAATACTGGCCGATTCACAGAAAACCTCCGGAATTCACCGAACAGTCGACTGAAAAGCAGGTTTTTGAAACCGGAATTAAAGTTATCGACCTTGTCGCGCCGTTTATCAAGGGCGGCAAGGTAGGGCTTTTCGGCGGTGCCGGAGTAGGGAAGACGGTGTTGCTCCAAGAGCTCATCAGAAACGTAGCCGCAGTGCATAAAGGATATTCAGTATTCACGGGCGTAGGGGAGAGGACACGCGAAGGAAACGATCTGTATAACGAGATGAAGCACTCCGGCGTGCTGCCGCAAACCGCGCTGGTATTCGGACAAATGAATGAAGTGCCCGGCGCGCGTCTGCGCGTGGGGCTTGCAGGATTGACGATGGCAGAATATTTCCGCGATACGCAAGGGAAGGACGTGCTGCTATTCATAGACAATATCTTTCGTTTTACCCAGGCCGGATCAGAGGTTTCGGCGCTTTTGGGACGCATGCCTTCGGCAGTGGGATACCAGCCGACACTTGCCAGTGAAATGGGAGAGCTGCAAGAACGCATCACTTCAACCAAAAAAGGGTCAGTAACCTCGGTGCAGGCGATCTATGTTCCGGCGGACGACATAACCGACCCGGCGCCGGCAACAACATTTGCTCACCTCGATTCAACAATTGTATTGTCGCGAGGGCTGGCCGAGTTGGGTATTTATCCGGCAGTTGATCCGTTGGACTCAACTTCATCCGCGCTCGATCCGCAAGTGGTCGGGGAAGAACACTACCGCGTCGCGCGCGAGATGCAGAGAATTCTGCAGCGGTATAAGGATTTGCAAGATATTATAGCGATTTTAGGCGTTGAAGAGTTGTCTGACGAGGATAAATTATTGGTTCAGCGCGCCAGAAAAATCCAGAAATTCCTTTCACAGCCATTTCAAGTGGCAGAAGTATTTACCGGCCGCAAAGGCGCTTATGTTCCGATCAAAGAAACCGTCCGCGGGTTTAAAGAAATCATCGAGGGGAAACATGACGAAAAATCCGAACAGGCGTTTTACATGGTAGGGGGAATTGATGAGGTGAAATAATTATGAAGCTCTATATTTATTCACTCGAAAAAACGCTGTTTGAAGGCGACGGAGACGTTATATCGCTTCCTACGACAGAAGGAGAAATCAGCGTACTCAACAATCATATTCCTCTGGTAACGCCCCTTGGCAAGGGAAAAATTAAAATCCGCGCAGGATCCGGATTTGATGAAGAAAAACGCGAGTTTGAGGTTGTAAAAGGCTTTGTCCAGATCAATCCGCACGAGGCAATACTCATTGTATAAGAGCCTGGTGCGGAGAGATGAGAATAGGGGACGCGCGGGGGGGTCGGTCATTGCTACGACTGAGCGGAGGCCTTTTTTTCGGATGCGCGTACAATAAGACCGAGGTCTCCGTCGTCAATGATGCGGCCAATTTTGCTCCAGCTTTTGCCGATTCTATGGTCGGTAATGCGATCTTGAGGAATGTTATACGTACGGATTTTTTCCGCGCGTTCTGCGGTACCGATTTGATCTCTACGTTCTTGGGCGTGTGCGGCATCCACCGTCGATTTTTGGTGTTCGTATAACTTCGTTTGAAGAATAGATAGCGCTTTTTCCCGGTTTTGGTGTTGCGAGCGGTATACCTGCGAGGCGACGACAACGCCTGAAGGTTTATGGATGATGCGAACGCCGGTTTCAACTTTGTTGACATTTTGTCCGCCGGGGCCGGATGAACGGAAAAACGAAATTGCGAGATCCGAAGGATTGATATTGAGTTTGACGTCCTGTTTTTCTTCGAGCACCGCTACCGAAGCGGTTGAGGTGTGAATGCGGCCGGATTTTTCGGTTTTAGGAATTCGTTGGATGCGATGAACGCCCGATTCGTTTTTCAGTTTTACATAGGCGCCCTCTCCAATCGCTTCGGCAACGAACGTTTTGTAGCCGCCGAGCGCGTTTTGGCTGTAGTCCAAAACGAAAAAAGACCAGCCGCTTTTAGCGGCATATTTTTGGTACATCCTGGCGAGATCTGCAGCGAACAACGCCGCTTCGTCGCCGCCCGTCCCAGCCCTGATTTCTAGAATTGTCTTTTGCAACATTGTAGTAGCTGGCAAACTAGAACAAAGTTCAGTTCGTGGCTGCCCTGCACCGTGCTATGCTCTGGTGCGGGGTGCCCGTCCCTGCGCGGACTTCGAGAATTATCCTATCCAAGATCATTGCTTTTTCGCTTTGGTTCTTCGGATTTTGAATTTTTCCACCCTTCCCGCAGTATCTATAAGTTTTTCTTTGCCGGTGTAGAAGGGGTGGCAGTTGCTGCAGATTTCCACGTCGATTTCTTTTTTTGTCGATCCAATAATAAATACCTTCCCGCAAGCGCAGCGGATTTTGGCATCAGCGTAGTATTGTGGATGAGTATTTTTCTTCACGATTTCTTTGTGGAATTTATCTCAAAACCCGGATGTCATAATTGGCATTTGGGGGTTACATAGGTTATATTATACATAAATGGAGCCGCGCTCAAGGCCCCCCTTGAATCTATCGGCCGCATAGTTTATCATATCATCTAAGTCGCGTATATAAACATTCATGACAGAAAATGACACGGATATAACTCAACAAGGAGAGGAACAGCCGTTCGTCGATGATCCTCAAATGCAGGCGATGGCAGAAGCGGGCATTTTGTATGGCCGCAAAAAAACCAAAACGCATCCGAAAATGCGCCCCTATATTTTTACGACCAGAAACACCATTGAAATCATCGACCTTGCAAAAACTAAAGAAAAGCTTGAGCAGGCGAAGGATTTTGTGCAAGCCGCAGCAAGCAAGAACGGCATGTTGCTATTCGTTGGAACGCAGCCTGCCGCAAGAAGCATTATTCAAGAAACCGCTTCTCGGTACGCATATCCGTATGTGAATAATCGGTGGCTTGGCGGCACATTGACGAACTTCAAAGTTATTTCAAAGCGCATCGAGTATTTGAAGAAACTGCGATTGGATCTTGTGTCGGGCGCGCTCGACAAATATACCAAACGGGAACGCGTGCAATTCAACAAGGAACTGGGGCGGCTCGAGCAGTTGTTAAGCGGGCTCGAAAATCTTTCTGCCCTGCCCGAGGCGTTGTTCGTAGTGAATGTTGAAGAGCATACGACGGCAGTGCGGGAGGCCAAAAGACTTCATATCCCGGTTGTTGCGATTGTAGGAACTGCGTCGGATCCGAACACGATAGATTATCCGATTCCGGCAAACGACGCAGCCCGATCCAGCATCGTATATCTCGTCGTAGAACTTGAAGAGGCGATCAAGAAGGGAATCAAGGAACGGAAAGAAAAACCTTTGGAGAACAAAAAAGAAGCAGGAGGGCAATAGACGAAGGGCACCACCGTATGAACGTAGAGCTATTAAAACAACTTCGTAGCGACACCTCGGCTTCAATCAGCGATTGCCGCACCGCGATACTTGAATCGAAAGGAGATTATGCGAAGGCGATCGAGATCATCCGAAGCAAAGGATTAGATCGCGCCGCAAAAAAACACGAACGCGCGACCGGTTCGGGTCTTATTGAGGCGTATGTGCATGCAGGAGGCAAAATAGGCGTGTTGATAGAATTGCGCTGCGAAACGGATTTTGTTGCCAGAAATAACCTCTTTAAAGAATTGGCCCATGCTCTTGCGATGCAGGTGGCAGCCATGGATCCGGAGCGTATTGATACCCTGATGAACCAGCCGTATATCAAAGACCAATCGTTGACCGTACAAGAGTTGGTGAAAAGCTATATTGGAACATTGGGAGAAAATATCCGCCTCGCAAACTTCGTTCGATATGAAATATGACAGGCTTTTACCTATTAACCGTCAATCCTTGACGTTTTTGATGTTAATAGTCGATGGCCAGTAATTAATAATATCATGTACTCGCTCATATCCCAAATCACTCTGTTTGTTTCCTTTGGCGTTATTATTTATCTATTTATTAAGGCGGTGCCGAGGATTACGGACGAAGAGATACAAACTCTTGAACAGCAGATGGGGAAAAATGATCGCATCGCCGAATTTTTTCACCGGCTGCCGCTTGAAAAGATCGATGCGTGGCTTAGTAAAACTCTTGAAAAAGCTGTACGGAAAGCAAAGGTGGCGGTGCTCAAAATTGATAATAGATTAACCGCGTTGTTGACAAAAGTGCGCGCTACACCCGCAGGTTCAAACGGCAATGGAGGAGGGGGGAATAGAACCGAACTTTTTTCAACGCGCGCTGACACCAAAGAGTCGAAATCAGAATAACTGCACGGGTGGCAGAGCGGTCAAATGCACTAGACTGTAAATCTAGCGCCCTATGGGCTACGCAGGTTCGAATCCTGCCCCGTGCACCAGAAAGGAAAAATCAAGCGGTTTTGGTTCGCCTCGCTTCCTGCCTGCCGGCAGGCATGGCGCTCGGCGGCTAATTTGTATTGGATTTTGGGGGCAAAAATGAATTGGCGATTCTGCAAAATATGGTTCGAGCCGATGTTTTTCAGAAATGTTGGCAATTCGGAAAGATTATCTGTCTGCATGAGATTCGCGGCTTGATTCAACGACTTTACGAACTCACGAGCCGGTTCGAGCCAAAACAACCCTTTTGTCTCAAAGTCGGTGATTTTCTCCACGAAAGCGATTTTTTGGGAAAGCAAACTCTGTTTTTTGGCGGCGTATTCCTCTGTGGATAAAGCGTCAGCTAAATAGATGTCGAGGAGTTTTTGAAGTTTTGTCTCAACTTGTGATAACTTCTCTTTCAAAACGCTAACCTCGCTTTGTGCATCCTCTCTCGCTTTATCCTGCTCGCTATCCAACGCCACCAAAACTTTCTCGGTGTCTTGGCTCGACAAAGAAATTTTTTGAAGATAAGAAGTGATTTGCTCTATTAGTGCTTCCTCTCGTAAATAATGCTTTTCTTGGCAAAGACCTTTTTTCTTTGTGCAACGATAATAGTTATGACCTTTCTGTCTCTCTCCAGTGATTGAACAACCACATGAGGCGCATTTAAGTAAGCCAAGAAAAGCAAATTGATGTTTCCGCACTTCTTGTACTTTGCCGCGCTTCTCCATCACTTCTTGGCATTTATCAAAAAGTTTCTTTGAAATTAATGGCTCGTGTTGTCCCTCAAAAATTTCCCCCTTCCATTTCATTAGTCCAAGGTAGAAAACATTTTGTAGATTTTTCTGAATGTTGGCGATAACTAATGTTTTGCCAAGATTACCGACTAAACCGTTTTCCCTGCACCAATTTGCGAGAGAGTGAAGTGTATATGCTCCGGTGGCATACATTTCAAACATCTTGTGGACTTTAGGGGCTTTCTCACTATCAACATCAATACCTCGCGTCTTGGGATTATTCGCATATCCCACCGGAGCCCAGCTTGGCCATACACCATTCCGTATCTTTTGGCGTAGTCCACGCTTCACATTCTCTCGCAAATTATCCACAAAATACTTGCTCTGTCCAAAAGCAATGTTCAACATGAATAATCCCTGTGGTGTCGGTTCAAACCAGAATGTCGGAAATTTTAGAGAACGAATCAAGCCGCGATCTACAAAATGAATAATCTTTCCGCCGTCCACACTATTTCTCGCCAATCTATCGGGGTGCCAAGAAATTATTCCGTCTGCCTTTCCAGATTCGAGAATTGCCAACATTTCTGCGAATTTAATTCGCCCGGGCTCTTTTGCGGTTTTGGCCTCGCAAAGCGAGGCGACAATTTCAAGTTTTTCTTTGGCGGCATACTCTTGCAACTCTACGA